>Ga0209611_10003422_pt1 | contig 27539 bp, 14 predicted proteins | sample S1TSphgellanicum_3_FD_187693 | JGI IMG/M metagenome (GOLD analysis project Ga0209611, IMG submission 187693) | Host-associated microbial communities from peat moss isolated from Minnesota, USA - S1T2_Fc - Sphagnum magellanicum MG (SPAdes) (version 2) | ecosystem: Host-associated > Plants > Peat...
TCCAACATATCCTTTTAAAATTTAAGGTTGGATAATGTATACCCTTTTGTAAGATTAAAATGCATACCATATATCATCCATGGGATGGGCTTTGAACTTTCATGTCTTGTATTATGTGCATTAAATAGTCATGGGTAACCATTTTATTTGAATTAGTTACCTAGTATGGATCATATAAATGTTTAACCTTATGGTATGTTAGATTTGTTTTGAATGTGATTCCCAAACCATTCATCTAAAATAAACATTCAAATTATAGTAAATTTCATTAAATGAAATTTGCAAAATAAGGTCCATTTGTCAAATCACAAAATATGGGGGCATGTCATAATTGTCTTAACATCACAATGCATATGAGTCAATCCTATTGAAATAAACATGTGGGAGTAAATTATTTCCAATGTCAAGGTCCCCATGTGCCTTTATTATATAATAAACATTCAAATGCCCTTTTAAATAATTTGTAAATTTTTTTATATGTGATTTGAACCATAAAATAAAATAACCACACTATAAAAATTGGATATTCACAATCTAGGTTTCTACAAAAGGATGGAGATGTGAAATGTGGCGCTTGTTGAATGTTTTGAATTTAGGGTAGGTTCATAATCAAATGTACAACACTTATTGATTACTTTAAAAGGATTGTTTAATTTGGATTATTTTCAAAATATTCTTGAAATATTTGAAGAAAAAATACTTAATTTTTATAATATTTATCTTATATATATATATATTGCCATCAATGTCATTTTCAAATCTTTTCAAAACATTTTACAAGTCATTTAAACAACAAAAACAATTATAGTTACATTGATTTAAAATGCTTTGAATGAAAACACAATCAAAATAGCCAAGGGTGCCAAGGTAAAAATCATTTTCCGAATACCACAAATGACATGTGTCATTTTTGTGTTGATTTCACAACAACACATTTTAGGTTTTGTGATTAACTTTTATAATTACATATTAGTTTAAAAGGAAATATGCAACTAGTGATTAATGGGTTGCTAAACCCATATCGTTTCACCCATTTAGTTACAAAGGATGTTTAGGTGCAAAGCCCAATCGATTTAACGATTAAGATTTTTAAATTTTTATATAATAATGAAATTTCATGTCATCATTAACCTTGGTATGATGTGTAAAGTGCATGCCATCTCAACTTAATCATTTTATTCAACTATATGTTACAAAAGATGTTTTGATGGATGGATGAAACGTGTCAAAAATCTATAAACACATTGTGAATCATTACAAATGATTAAAAGTCAACATGGTTTAACCCATGTAGCTAGTGTAATCAGAAGTCAACGTAGTTTAACCTAGTTAGGCTAAACAACCTAGCCTAGTTTGCTTAGCCAAAAGTCAACCTAATTTAATTTAATTCGGCTAGCTACCTATGTTAGGCAACCTAGGCTACATAACTTAGGTTAGGTGGCTTACATTAAAAACAAATGTCAAACTTTTAGCCCAAGAAGCCTAGACATGGCTACTTAACTTAAGTCATGTGGCTTAGGTATCATAGGTTGCAAAAGTGAAGAATCGAACCTCTCACCTTCATTTTGGGGTTCAAGTCCTCATCCATTACATTACCATATATTTTTATAATAAATATATTTAATATGAAGTTATAAAATTCAAAGCTTTTAGCCTTAAATTAAATTGGCCACCTTAGGTTGATTTAGGTCAACCTACTTACTACCTACTAACCTAGCATAAACCTAAACTCCTTAAGTTGACTTAAAATGAATTAATTTATTAATCGATACTATTTATTAACCTAGCCTAGCTTAACCTAAACATTTTTAGGTTAAAATATAATTTAACTTAGGATAATTATGTTGCATCTAGTTACATTTAGTCACATCATAATCATATTTAGTCACACAAACTTGAGGTGGTTTAAAACTTGATAAAATATCTTGTAATGAATCTATTCAAATTGACTTGGCAAGAAACCTAAAGCTAGGAACTTAAACAAGCCTACCTAGGTTAACTTATCAATGTTTTATTAATGACTTTTCATATTTTTTATTCATTTGAATAATTTCAAATTTATTCACAAGTTCCCATGATATATTGTGAATGTTATCATATAAGTAAATCCTACAATTTCAACACAAAATTAAATTACATTTTCAATAACATGGAACATGGAACATTGGTTACATTTGTTTGCGGTATGTGTTACCATTATTACACCCATTAATTATTTAGCACAACATTCCACAATTAACATGGCATTAAAATGGTGCCACAAAAATATATCTATCAATATTATAGCTTTTATTGAGTTTTAGCGGTCACCCAATGTGCTTTTTGATTTGTTTAATTATGATTACACCCATTATTATTATTTTGAAATAATATAGGACATTGAATTCACATGCTTGGATGATTTATATTATGACATGTGGTCCAATGTAAATATGCCATGTGGCATTAAAAAATGAATTTAATACAAAATATTAATATGAAGTTGGTAGATATTTAGGTAGGTACATAAATAGGTGCCTACAAATTTAAACTACATACCTACCTACCTATATAGATAAAAAGGTAAGTAGGTAGGTCTTACTTTCTTAAATTAAATATCTATTCTTATAGGTCATACTTACGTAAGTAGGTACATGGGTCGACTTAGGTGGGTAGGTCAAACTAAACACTTACTTGACTAAGTAGATAAATAAATTGGGGAGGTAGGTAGTTTAAAATTGTTCATAATTTGGTTTTTTGTTTTAGGTTAAACCTTTTGACTCGTTCATCTTATGTGCACACATTTTTTAATGTGAAATTGCATGACCACACCCCTTATTTATATAATGTTCAAACTATGAATGGAGAACAAACAATATGGAATGAATTTTGAAGTTGTAATTTCTCCACAAACTAAGTTACAACTTCAAAATTTTCCTCATGTCTTTTGTTCTTAGTTTTTAGATTTTTAAACAATTCAAGTACACGTTTCATTATATAATTAGATAATCATTTAATTAATAATGATTAAATTTAAGAATATACACTAAAATATTGCATATTCATTATGAATTATTTAAATAATAATAACTTCTTAATATTTAACTAACTATCTATTTAGTTGCTCACAAGTTGTGAATACATAACTCATAGATAAATAAATAAATAAAATATTAAAAATATTTATTTTCAAATTAAAAATAATAAAATAATAAATTTTATTAAAAAATAAATTCCTACACAAATTATTTTTGTTAAATGTAGCATTACATTAATTACTATAATTACAATATAATTACATTTATTATTGTAAAAATAATTATCAGTCAAGGAAATGTTTTTGTTCTATTGGTAATAAATAACTATAAATACAATAATCTACCGAACATACATTAGTTTTTTTAAATTCTTATAATATTACCATAAAAATATTTTTCATAGATAATTAATTACAGAATTAAAAAAATTTATTGTAATTACAATCATTACAATAATTATTTTAACTACATTATGATTTTTCCAAAATTTTAATTCAAATTTAAAGTTATAAATTACAGATTGTGAATAACGTTAAATTATAAAATAATTATGAATGTAATATAATTAATTATTATCTGAAGCAATTAAAATTATTTTAAAGTAATGTAACATTAATTATAGTAATGGATTTATTTACTCTAAGAATATAAATTATATAATATAAAAATCTATGTTGTATTAATAACTATGTAGTGTAACCTATAATTATAAATATAATCATTTATAATTATTTATAAAAGTGATATATTATGGACAAAAAGGTACAAGAAATAAACATTTTAATTTGTTTTAATAGAATCCATGTAGTTATGGTCATAACAATAATTATTTAAATTAAATTATGATTATTCTACAAATTTAAATAAGAAAAAAATTTCTAAATGATAAATTAAAGATAATAATAAAAACTTTCAATTATAAATTAATTATGAAAATATTTTAATTATAATAGTTATTTTTTATGATTGGGAACTATCATTTTAATTAATGTGAAAATTTATGTTGTAATAATTTTTATTCATTTTAAATAAGCAGTAATAAATAGTAAGTAGAATAAGTTATTATAATTGTTTTAAAATTTCATTAAAATTATTCTATAATTTTATGAGGTAGTCACAATTGTATATTGTATGTACATAACTAAATATTCTAGCATATTAGAATGTAATTCTTATAGTTATAGAAATGAAATTAATTCATTTAATTATAGTGGAAATATTTTAATTTTTAAAATATTTAAAATTTAAAATTATGAATAATTAAGCTGAATTATAAATTATGTCTCTACCATAATTAATGTATATGTAAAGTAATTATTAATATTTTATAATAATTATACATTAATTACTGTAATTTTATTTTTATTTAAAAATTAAAAATATTTTAAATAGTCTATGTTTGAATATATTTAATTTATTTCAAAATATAAAGTAATTTAATGTAATTAAATTAGTACTATTACAATAATCATATCCATGAATTTAATTACAATAAAAATACTATGAATATTTTGTATATTAATTTGAAATATAAATTAAAAATTGTGAATTTTAATTTTAATCATAAATGAAATAATTATTGTAATTAATGTATATGGACATATGTTGATTACGATTAAACATCAATTTGCTTGTGATTAATCGGATTTTTCATGGCTACTTTTGAATGATAAATCCAACCTATATATATATATATAAACCAATTTAGTCGTAGACTAGTCACAAGCTAATCATAAATGACTCGGTTGATGTTAGCACGTTGTCACATTCATAAAGGGCAAAAGCTTAATTGCATAACCAAATAGTCGTAAGTAGTTGTAAATGTGTTAATCACATATTGGCTTGTTTCTTCTAGTGATGCAGAGAGTATGAAACATAGTTAAAGATTATGTAATCTACTTAGAGATTAATGTGGGTTACTTTAAGGTTTATGGAGCTACTTATAGGTTATGTACTATGTTACTTAAGGGTTATGTAAGTGACTTAAGGGCCATATAAGCTTACCCAGAAACTACAGATGTTACCTAGGGGTTATGTAAGCATACCTAAAGGCCATGTAGATTTACTTTACAACTATGTAAACCCACCTAACGACTATGTTAGCTACCTAAGGTGTAATGAGGGACAACATAGGTTTATTAAGGCCTACATAGGTTTAGAACAATATAAGTTTATCTATGGGTTATGTAGGATACCTAAATGCTATCTACCCATTTATTTATAACATAACTACATTTACATACATGCCTATCTGCCTATTTATATATTAAGAGCATACATTTGACCTACCTATTTACTTACAACTTACTTACTTACATTTCTTTATATACCTATAACTTATTTAATAACATCATCAAAACAAAACCTATATATTATAGTGAATCATTTCAAATAGCAGTGAATTACTTCAATTAGAATTAGTAATGAACTATGATATTACATAGTGACCCATAATAACATAACTTTAAACAAGGTGAAATGATTATGGTTCGATAAAATTATTTTATTTAAAAAATCATACAATAATTTAAGTTGATAAATTACACCCCAACTTTGTACTAGTGATAGGCAAGAAAATAGGTGATTACTAAATTAAGTAGATGGTTTATGCATGGGTGAGCTCTCTTTTTGCTTCCTACTACCTTGTGGGTTGTTAGCTAGTAGGTAGTAAAACAAGCAACTAACCTATCACAATAGTTGGCTAAGGACCTGGAAGCCAACATAAAATTGTTTTTTGAATGCTTACCATCCATCCTTTGTGGTGCACTCTTGGGTGCTGCTTGCCAGTCTAGGGGGATTTTCATCGTCTCAGGGCATGGGAAGTTGGAACAAGGTTGATAGCACCTGTTCTACCCCAATGTAAAAACCTAGACTAATTTTTTAATTGAGGAAACCTTTCTACAAATTTGTATTGGATTGATTCCTTATCAAATACAGTATGCTCAACTAGGGACTGGCTGTAGACCTAAATGGCTCATAACAAGGAGTTAGATAACGGCTTCCCTTCTTGATTCATAGCAAATTCATCAGGCAATTTGCATGCGTGAACACTGAAAGGAAGGGGGATGCACCTCATCAGCAAAGGACTTACATAGCTGCTGCTGGCCTATACCTTGGCATGCAACAGACTTTTGATTGTCAGTACATCCCTGGCAAATTATCATGCAAAGGAGGAAAAAGAAAAGAAACGTTCCACATCTAAAAGCATTTTCTTCAATGACTAACAGACAATGAACTGAGCTTATCTTGCTTTTTTTCTGCTCTCAAAATAAATGCAGGAAGGGCTTCCTGCCCTCCTTCTTTAGTCCCCTTCTCCCTCACAGAATGGGAGCCATGAAGGGGTTTAAGGTTTAATAATTAGGGTTTAGGGTTTCTGCATGCGTGATCCCATCTGGCCCCTGGGGCTCAACCTACTAATTGCTTGGGTAAACAACACATATATCTGTTGGCTTTAAGCGTTGTTTGCTGGATGTGCAGAAAATACCATCCCAACTTGTTGACCTAGACTTTGTTGTATCTGAATAGATGAACTTTAAAGCGTCTATGGCTGTAATTTGTGCTCAAGGATGTGGACAAAAAAACTGGCATAGACAGGTAAATAAATCATTTACCCCTGCAAATATGGCATGAATTAGCGATCCTAGTAGTTTTCAGGCAATGTTTTTTGTCAATATTATGATCTAGCCATTTGGCGATGGCCCACAGGAAGATTTAGCCAGATTTGGCTACAAGCTAAATAGAAAAGTAAAATGTTTAAAACACCCTTCTATATTTTTGGCTATGTACTTGAACCATGTTTAGATATCTGGTAATTTTTCTTAAATTTTGATCAAATTCTGGCTATTGAAAACCACAGAAAAGAACTTAATTTTAGCAATCTTAATTTACAATATAGATTTTTGGCTATATATATATATAGCCAGGGAAAAAAAATGCTTTTTCAGGACATCTATTAGTCTTCTATACTGTAGCCTAGGGTCAGTTTCCACATAGACAAAACGAATTATTATTATTTTCCAAAAAATGAATTCGTTTTTTAATTTTTAAATTATATGTTTTTCCATCATCTACTACGATATTGTGATATGAGTAGTGAAATTATTCAAGGTGTAGCCTATTATAATTATGAGATTTTCAACATGTCAACTTCATATTTCCACAAAATTTCATTTCACTATTTTGGGGATTATTTAATGACGAAACTGACCTTAGGGTAAGGTATTCCATCTTTTGATGGACAGTTTGGCGAGTATCGCTGCCTAATTCAGGAAAAAAAGGAAGAAAAAAAATTGTAGCAGGAAGACAGACACACACACATGGGCCCAGACCACAGCTACAACTCTATGCCTGGAGATCATGTGCCCATCTTTTGAACACGGAATGACCCTGATCCATGGCAGATCGATCACACATCTGAGCAATAACAACTGACCGTTCATTGTACTGGAGAACATTACGGAAATAAACAGCCATGGCCATCCAAAACTCCAAACCTTAAACACAGGAATTAGACTACCCTAGTGCCTTCTCAGATTCGGCACTTGGGTTGCGCTGATCGGCACTCCAGTCTCGAATAATTATTTTATTTGTTCAGAATCCACTTCAGCAGTAAAAAAAAGAATTTATGAAAATTTGACAATAAATGTAGGCAGCTTCTTTGAGAGGTTTTCCATACTTTGAACATCTAACATAGTGACACCTTTTACATCAATTTTTATTTATTTATTTATTTTTTGTGGCAAGAATAGGGAGACATAATGTTCTACCAAATTATAGGATACAGTAATGTTGTCAATTATTGGATAGTTTGCTCTGCAATGGTGGGCTGGCTTGAAACAAGAAAGCTTCTGGATTTTCATTGATTTTTGTATTTTGTCTTCCCTTGTAATTTCCTTTAAATTTCGACATTTGAAACAAATAATTAAAAAAATCGACATTTTCAAAAATAATGTAATTATTACTAAACCTGGGAAGGTGCTACGGTGTAACAAGGGATGGATTCTTTCACTTCCCTGACAAGTCAGTGTTTTCCCAGGCTACCAGTACTGCTGCCACGACCAGTCTATAATCGGACTGTCAAGCGCTGGTCATCAATGAGCTGGTGATGATAGCACGGCGCCATGCATCTGACTGCCAGCAGGCTACCACTGGCGATGTATGCCCCGTTCACCAGTCGCTCTTGATTTGTTGCGCAAGGCTTTGTGCGGGGAAAGGGGCTCGGGCTCCGTGCAGCAAAAGGAAGACTGCCGCTTATGTGCTGTCATATTACTGCGAGATCCCTTCGATTGGTGGCCTGGTGTCATTTGTTTGTACTGACTGGGACTTAATGCAGAGACGGATTGACCAGTGTGGTGGTTGATTCGTCTTGGAAGCCACAGCAGTTAGAAGAATAACCCAGTGCCCACAGTTCGATCTCATGTGGTTTCCACAAGAATAACTCACACATGAAATTCGCTTACATAGATTTCCTGTGGTTTGCCAAATCATTGGATCCTGCCACCCCTTCGTTCCAGTGATAGAATTTCCAAACCATGTGATGTGAACCAGTGTAAATGGGATTGCCTTTCAGGTGCCTTCAATGTTTAGAGCATCGTTGCCACTTTACTGGGACTTCAATTTACCATTTTTGGGTATCATTCCTTCAGAGACGGAGGCTGTGTGTGCACAAAGTCGGATTTTATTTTCTTTTGGGTCCCCCATGATACCCGGAGGGTACCACGGGAAAAACGAAAAAAATGGGGGTGTTTTGGAGAAAATGGAATGCCCGCTCCAGTAGGCATTCTGTTTTTTGAGACATCCCCAAAACAGTAGAGGAAGACATAGTCTGGGTAACATGGCGTCCGATTACACTATAAATCGGAGCAGGTCTTTATGGGGTTAGATAAATGTGCGCAGAATCCAAATAGAACCAAAGCACTGCTTGTCCAATTTATTGCTTGGCTAAATGAATGGCATGGATACCATCTTCTTTGGTAAGAGTATATTTGAAATAGGCTATATTTTCATATAACCCTAAAAATGCCAACAGATGCAAGGGCCTTATTAGTGGCCTCATTCACACATTCTTCTGTTTGAACCCTTGTAGCTTACTCCAACTTAGATCTTAAAAAATGAGCTGCTCCAACTTTGTTTATCTACTTCTTATACTTTGGATCTCTCAAATCCAAGAAGTAACATGCAATCAGATGATGGATTCCCACAATGGAACCCTATGATCCCCACTTTTCCCACTAGTAATTGGGAAGTAGTTAACAAATGATAACAAAAATTTCCATGGGCTGATATAGAGGGTAGATGAAAACCTATCAAATAAAGGTGTAAAATACACAATTCCCATTCCATTAATTTTTCTAATTTTAAGACAAATTTACATTTTGGATTACCTCATTTGCTTAAAACATAACAATTTTTATTCTTTAAAATAAGATTAAAAATGTAATTAAACCAAAATTGAACATTATAGCCTGTAGGTTCTAATTACCCAACACAGATTTAATATCATTTAGATTTGTCCACTGCAAATTTTGTCACGGGGTACAAATCAATTCAGTGTGGGAGATGGCCACTTCATGTAACAATTTGGTAGGGACTGGAAATCACAACATTGGGTACCTGACCTCACGCTCTATCGAAGATTTCTAATCCTTAGATTTCTAGGGGTCTGTGCAAACTGCACATTTGATGGTACTGTTGTGGAACTCAGTCGCAGTAACCCTAAATATATCCTTTGACACACACCTAAAGTGCTTAGGAACACGGAATCCTAGTTGGTGTCCTTGCTGAAATCACTGGTATATTGGTGGTAGCGTGGTGATAACCAGTGTTGGGCGGTTTTGGAGGGAACCATTAGTTTTAGTTCTTATACGAATTAAAGAGAACTGGTCCAGTTTTTTAAAAACTTTTTTTTTTAATACCTTTGTCTGTTTTGAGGTTATCACCTGAATGAAGTTTGAACTTAAGATTTTTTCAAAGTAAACTTAAGTACTAGTCACATTTAATCACATGAAATAATAATGTATATTATTTTTATTTAATACTTATTCACCCTAATGGTTTTAAAGTTAAAACCATTGACACATTCAAACTTTAAACATAAAGCACTTGGAGAAATTTTTTAATGTATCTGAAGGGCACCTTATATCCATCAATTTTTCTCCTAAAAAATAGGAGGGATGTTATGCCTACTCCTCAATAGTGGGATGGTTCTTACACCTATAAGTAGGTATAATATCCCTCCCACTCCTATGCCTTGTGATCTATGTAGGTTTGATTCACTATAAATTTTGCCTCATGTTTTACAATAGGTTAAGCCAATGGGTGGAGGACATTCCCAAAATGTGGGGCCAGAATTGGCTATTGCCTCATTCTATGCCCCTTCTTTTTAGAATGCCCCCATCCTAGGGCTTTACCCTACACATCAAATTCAACAACTTGGTGTCCATATAAAAAGTTGTGACATGGTGATTAATCCTTTCAAGGATATTTAAAAAGTTTTCAGTTCAAACCTAGTAAATGGGTAGATGATATTATTTATTTGGGTTTTCATAAACCTATACAAGCATGAGAACTGGTTTTGAAGGTTCACTTGATAACTTTCACCGATATCAAGTGTCAAATTGAGCCTCTGCAATACCCCACCAGTTTTGGAAGTGTCAAGTTTCACTCAAAATGAGAATAGTCCAATTTCAAATTGAAAACTGGATTGAAACCAGATTGAGAGCCAGCTTGAAACCTGATGAATTTCTGATACCCGCCCAACACTGGTGATCACCTATTGTAGACCCTTGAAGGATGGAGTTAAATCACTACAAGAGAATGTGATTTTTCTCACACAAAAAGTTGCAGCTCATGACACATATGAAATAAACTTTGCCATTTCATCCATAATAATATTATGTACAATATGTGATGTTTATTGTGGCATATAATATATGAAAATAGCATGTTAAATTAATTTAAACACTAGGCAGCACATGACACCCAAACACCACCCAATACTCTGCCAGAAGCTAAGCTCCTTGAGAAACAAGGAATTCAAGCCAGATTCACCTCTCCTCTCTGAGCTGTGAGCAAGTGATGCCAGTTGCTAACTAGACTTGATGATCAAATACAGAAGGTCCTGTGCACATGGGGGGGGGGGGGGGTGCGCGGGGTCATGGTACGAACTGGGGCGCACATGCCATGACTACATCCAAGTAGTTAACCTCTTGTCTCATGGCATATCATACTTCCAGTTGCCACCACCTTCCGCCCAAGGTTTCTTGGCTTTGCCAAGAGGGAAGACACTTTTCCCATCAGTATAGGAATTTGGGGTAAATGTTTTAGTTTGAACTTCAAACCAGTGTGGGCGACAAGTCTTAGGCCCGCTTTACACTAGAGTCAGGGCTGAAAAAAACTTGGGGCCAACTTTGAGCATTTTTGGGTTGCGAATTGGCCCCAAGTTATAAATAAATGCTACAACATTGATGCCAGAATATTAATAAATGCTAGAACATTGGACCCAAGGGTTGCAAATTGGCCTCCCAAATTTGATGGTGTCCATTTTTCAGCCTTGGAGCCAATACAAGGCCGTAATGTTTAGCATTTATTAGTAACTTGGGGCAGATTGAAAAGTTTTCTTCTATGTCAGCCTTGACTCCTAGTGTGAATCTTGGGGCTGATTTCAACTTTTGCACCAATAGGAATGCTGGATTTGGGTTGAACATTAGCCCTGACTCCTAGTGTAAACCGGTCCTTAAATGTCGTCTGAAGGTTACTATTTTATAGCGTACACATTGCATTAAAATGTCCTCAGTATTTTGCACAGTATCATCATTTGTCATGAGTTTGTTTGAATCTGAAATAAAAGGCTGAGCCAATTACATGATGAAAATGGTGTTTCTTTATTCAATTTTCCTTTATTTCACAAAAGAAACAAACTTTTGCGGATTAAAAAACACGTTTTGCTCTGAATTAGAACATGTGTTTCCAAGTTTCAATAAATTGCCAAGTAGTGAAAATTCCCACCCAAAAGATCACTGGATGAAACACATGTTTGCTTTCAGGGTTTATTTTTTATCCATTCAATTTTGTGATACAACCAAAAAAATTTCAAAAAAAAATGCTAGAGAAATAATACTTTCTGCAATTTTTAGTTGAAAATTGACAAAAACTGTTGGAAAAAAATCAGTGTTTACTTTGTGTGAAAGTTTCTCTCTAAATCATGCAAAGTCCTTTTAGTCATGCTTAGTTGGCAAGTACACATTGGTCTTCTTACTTAAGGTGAGTTCAAACTTGGTGTTAGGGACTTTAGTGTCAAGTCTCCTAACATCATGCTAGCCATTTAGGGCTTAAACCTAGTTACCCTGAAAATTTTATGTTAAGCTAACATTCACTTAACATTAAGCTATTGCTCATTTAACATTGGGTGCCATGTAGGATGCCACCTAGATTTTCATTTAACACTGACTTAACATCAAGTGTGAATGCACCATTACCTGGTTGTAATTATGTTTGCTTAGTCATGCTTAGTTGGCTCTCTTGATGTCTTCTCTTCTTACATACTTGGCTGTATAGCGTAGGCTATATAGCCTAGTTAGTAGTTATGTTTTAAGCTCTTTGGTTCTGTTTTCTGTGTTGGAGGTAGTTAGTAGTTATTAAGTTAAGTATAACTGAACTACCTATTATTATCATCAGTAAGCTCTCTTCCAATTTCCTTGGTTGATCAAGGCTGTCTTGTTTTTTGGTTTGTCTTCAGCACAGGAATGATTTCCCCCCCTGAAATTAATAGCATTTTCCTTTCAAACTCACCACTGAAAGGAAAATACAAAATACTTTTAGTCATTGTTTAGTGATTGAAAATGACTGAAAAACACACTGTGCTGAATACCATGTGTTAAAGTTTCCAATTCCTGTCTTTAGTCAACCTTGGTTCAAGTGAGAGAAAGAAAAAGAGAGAGAGAGAGAGAGAGGAGGGAAGAGGATTGCCATGAAGCTCTCGTTAAAAAGGGGAAAATTCATGAGCTGCAGAGCGTGTCGTTGTGTTTCTCAAATTTTTTTTGGCTGTTTTCTTTCTTTGAACGCCTACTGAGGTAATTCCTTTTTTTTGTCTCCTACTTTTAGGGCAGTGATTTTTTGTGAGCACTGCAACAGACTTTCGCAAACTCCAATGCACAGCTGTTTGTTTGTGACGTACCTCCAACCTTCCTTGTAGTGGCATTTCTACGGAAGCTCGCTTTAGCTATCTCGCTTGTTGTTGCATCAGCACTGCTGGTTGGTAGTCAATCTTTCGACTGCTTTTTCTCAAGTTGATTTTGGTTTTCTTTTTCCCTGAGGTTTCTCTGTTTTGCTTTTACTGGCTCTTTTTCATCTTGAAGCTTTTGGTTATACCAAACTGTATTCTGAAGTGTTTATTTGCAGTGTCATTTTGTTGATCAAGCTCAGTTCCGTCCGATCATCTTCGTAGCCGCCATCTCATCTCTTTGAGCTGCTGCTGCTGCTGCATTCTTTGAAGAACTCCTCTCATATGTCAAACCTTTTTGTTGCATTCCTCCTGTTAGCATAATCCCTCTCATTCATTGTTTACTTCATTTAGGTCTGCAACTGTCTGGAGCTTTATAACGTTGTACGTGCTTTTCTATCATTGTCCTTTTGACAATTTTTGCTCCAGCTTCCAGCAATTCATCTGTGAAGCTTTATTTAATATTAGACACCACTTTAATGTCTACAGCTCTTCTCCAAAAAAAACATAAATCTGGTTGCGAACAACAAGGGCACGAATTTCGTTATCTTTTGTTGAGATGTTGTGGTTTGCATGAGTGAGCTCTTCATGTCTCTAAAGAGTCACATTTCATGAACTTGAAAACTCTGAAGGTTTAAGGTCTTGATCTGAAATCAAGCTCCAATTCTTTTCAGCTTTTTTTAGAAGTTCCCAGACTCCAATCTTCTAAGCTTTTTAAGTGCATCATCAAAATTCCAATTTTTTGGAGACTTTTTGCTCTGAACTCCCCCAGTTGGTGAAGAAAGTCAGGGAAGATGACAGAGCTATTTGTGGATGCCATGCAATCAACACCGAAGAAGTGGTCAAAGAAGGCCATTGGAAGGTGCCTCTGTGTGTCACTGATAATCCTTTTGCTCCTAGTTTTCATTATTGTGATCTCCATTGAAGTCCCAGCTGAGAAGAGGAGAAAGCACCAGTCAACAACGCCACCATTTTTCAAGGATTTCAACATCACTTGGGCTCCAGACCATACCCAACTGCTTGACAATGGTGAAGTTTTGGAGCTCAAACTTGACAACACATCAGGTACTTTGGTTTTTGAATGAACTGATTTTCTCAATGTTTGATGAGAATGTGAAAGAGTGGTCATGATCTGGAAATGTGTAGGTAAAGGAATACAACCTTTTAAGAGTCACAAAGGGAATGCGAAGCTTGGTTTGTGTTCTGGAATAAGAGTCCTTGGATACTTATTTTGACTTATGAATGCTTGATCATAGTCTACTGCTTTGGTGTGTGCTCAAATGCTGAAAAAAATCAAGCTGGAAAACCAGAACTGTGAAGGAAATGTCATAGATTCAGTCCGTGTTAGGGCAAAGTGCGTAACTATATCCAAGCACTCAATTGACTTGGAACAAGAATGGGAATGGTTGTAAATGGTCTATCAAAGTGTATAATGATGTAGTTGAGCACAGAAATGAAGAAAACCAGTCCACTGTGGGGAGACAATCTGAATTGTTGGCCAGTCATGTTTTAGATGGGATTCAATCCATATGCATTTTGAGCACAAGAGAGTAGCACTCTTATCAGCTAGTGATACAAAATGTACAATGCCCAAATATTTATTGCAGCATAAAGTGCAACAAACAAATAGGATGTTCATTTTGCTGTTAAGCAAGAATACCAATTTGAGCTAGGAAAGGAAAATTTCTTTAGGGCAGAGACTGAATTTGTGTGGGCACTAAAAACTTGTGTCCCTCTGAGAATGTTTTAGCCATTTTCAGTTGATTTATCATTGCCTGGTCATAAATATTGACACCTTGTCTTGTGAAGGAATGCATAGAGATATTATTGTCTTGGCAGGCAAATCAAATCCTTTATTGAATACTTGGATTTAATCTCAGTCATAATATTCCGCAGTTTCTGCAATAGGACTTATATGCAATCATCAACATCATCAAATTAGTTAAGAAAAGTATCAAAAGTATTAAGTACATTGGCCACTATCATGAAATTGCTATTTGGAAGATTGAACCTGTCAGTTGTCAAGTACGATGTATTGCTGGATTGACTTCAATAGGATCAAGAACTCATGGAAATTGACTGATTCACATTTATGCTGTGCAGGCTCTGCGTTTCAATCCATAAATCAATTCCTATTTGGCAATATCACCATGCAAATCAAACTTGTTCCCAATAATTCTGCTGGCACTGTCACAGCCTATTATGTATGTTTCTTCCCTATCTTCTGCCTGCAAAACTGATGCTCAAGCTGCATTCTGCTAAATCATCATACTGAGACATCGTCATGGGGCTACTGTGCATTGAGAATATCTGTAGTGTTTTTTATCTATTGCACTTTGGTTTCAGAAAAATTGAAACTTTTCTTCTTGCAATGCTGCCTTCTTGTCAAAGAAATATAATGTTTCCAATTTTTTCAACTGTTTAGATTAAGTTTGCAATTGAGGGGCATGATCAAATACAGTCCAGCACTGACCATGGGTCCATCCACCAAGATAGTAATGCAACATTTGTTTCCAAGATTGGTATCAGAAAGTACATAGATGGTTAAGTGACAGCACAAATAGATCAAATTGACTTTCCAGGGAAGATTTTTAGAGTGCTTCCCTGTGGTCTGTGCAGTAAACCCATTTTTGTCTAAAATTTGGTGGAAATCTTGGTGAGGCTGATGAGAATATCTTGTGTGGGGTTGGTTGACAGCTTTCTTCACCATGGACACACCCAGATACCCATGATGAGCTGGATTTTGAGTTCCTTGGAAATCTCTCTGGACAGCCTTATATATTGCAGACCAATGTGTTTGCCAATGGCACAGGAGGACGTGAACAGCGCATCTTTTTATGGTTTGACCCAACTGCAGACTTCCACAGTTATGGTATTCTGTGGAACCATCGGCAAATAGTGTAAGCCCTCACAGTTCTGAGTTCCTTGCATTCACACATGGTTCAAGCCAAATTACAATGATTACTATTGTTGCAGAATGTCATGGGTTGTCCACAAATTGGAACTTCTGAGCAGATATGGAATTCTTTGAACTTGAAAGCTTGTACCTACATCCCAATGACTTTGGCAAGAATACCAAGCACAAAAGTTGGCTCAGCTTGCTTCCAAGTCCTCCGTATGCAAAAAAGTACTTCCAGACACTAAAAAGCTTCACTTTCTATACTGACAAATAGAAATCCTGAAAAAGATGTTGAAGTTAGACTGTACAGGAGTTTTTAAAGTTGTCCAAAATCTAGAAAAATTGGTCAAAATTCTTTAGGAGCATTGAAGTTGGTTTTTCTTTTGTGCCCAGATTTTCGGTGGACAACTTGCCAATCCGATTATTCACCAACAATGAATATCTGGGAATGGCATACCCAGACCACCAGCCAATGACCATTTTTTCAAGTCTTTGGAATGGAGATCAATGGGCCACCCAAGGCGGACGCATAAAAATTGATTGGGCAGCTGCGCCATTTGTGGCGTCATACACAAATTATAATCTTGATGCTTGTGTGGCTGAAAATGCCAATGCATCATGTGCAACATTTTATGCAAATAACTGGTGGGATGGAGCTGCTTATCAAATGTTAAGTTCAGACCAACTTGGCAAGCTCAGATGGGTTGAACAGAACTACATGGTATATGATTATTGCTCAGATACGAAACGTTACCTAGTTACACCTGTTGAATGTGCCCAAAACTCAGGTGGGATTGTCTAACAAGGGTTGAAAGCCCTTGCTTGGTCGTAATCAGTACTGTAGCTGTCTGCAACTTAGTAATGGAAATAGACTGCATATTCTTGGTGCTTGCCAATGTGGTCTTGCATGTTTTACATTGCTCTGATGTATCCACATACGTGGTTAGACTTTGTCCACATGTTGGAGACATGACTCCAATGTGTAGTAGGTTCAAAAACCATATTCCATCTAGGGTGAAGAAACAACCCTCAATAGCCCACCTCTGTCAATTCTACTTCTACCCAACCTTGTCTTGTTTGCACTTTCTATCATTAATTATCCTGACTTCAGTTTAGAGTTCATCCTTGACATGGCAACAATATTCATAATATTGTGCATATTGCCCCTGAAAGTAAGTAAGGATGCACCTCAACCATTCAATGCAACCAAGCAGTTTGTACTGTTGATCCAGTGTAGCTTTGCAATTGAGGAGAAAAGATTTCATTTCACAAATTGTGGGAAATTCAGATAGTATGTTTGCATAAATTTCTGCTGGAGCATTCAATGTGAAGAGACACAAATCAGAATGCCTCATCCTCTGTTCTCATCTATAGTACCCACTTGTCCTGTTAAACCCAAGTTCTGACCTTCTAATGACAGACATTAGACAGCACACTACAGTCTGATTCTAGTGTATTACTCTGGATGGTGACATTTCACTCTGTTAGAGAATTGGGACAGATCCTAGCCATCACAAGAATTGTGTAAACAGTTTTCTCCACAGCTCACTATCTTCTCACATTGGTCTGAAAACGAAGAGACTTCCATGGTACCATCTCTAAACTTGGAGGGTTATTCAACTATTCGCAACTAAGTAGGAGGAATACTGATGGTGGAGGATAGTGAAGGCTTCAATTCCTTCACAAAATCTGTACACAGCATTCAACAACTTGAGAAGGGACTGAGAAATGGAAGGTGAGATGATTTTATTTTCACATGTGTTTTAACTACAGGTTCATTGTGAAATTTTCATTATGAACATGTGGTTGTTAACCCATTAGCATTTTCATTTTGCATCGCTTATCAAAGAGATGGGGTATCTATCACATTTTGACGAGGTTTCTATTCTAATTGCATTTCATAAATTTTGCTTCATATGATTGTGAAAATAGACTATTTTGAGTTATATGGCGAAGAAGAATAATAATTATCATTATTTTGATATGTAGGACTGTCATGTCAAAGAAAAATAACAATATAACTTTTTCAATGTACTTCATTTTGTGATAATGTTTTGGAAAGTGTATGTCTCATAATGAGTGTTTGATTATTCATGAATTTCTCATTGGTGTTGGGCATGTATCTAATTTCAGCTTTAAATCATTTGCTCAAGAAGAAGGTGTTGAATGTGTCTAGACAAAATGAAAACATGAAGTTATGAGATTATTGTCCCTTGCGTTTCACATCCATTCATTTTTACTAAAACTTAGTAATTATGCAAGGTGATGTGGTGGTGTTATAAACTAAATATCTAGGGGTGATATATTTTAGTAACTAAATTTTATTCCAGGTCATTTCGTTTAACTCATTTATTGTTTGTATGTTTCATATTTTCATGATTGTGTATTATAGTCATCATAACCATGATGGGGATGTTTAATAGCTATGTTTGTTATGCAAGGTGATCATTCAAGGGATCCTTCATCTAGTTCATTTTGGGTGCTTAAAGTTTTTTCAAATAATTACTTTTTGTTGTTTTATTCAGTGTAGATGATATCCATTTCATTGACCTTGGGGCCTTTCCACAACTTTGTTTTTATTTATGAATTTTATATTTTCATAATTACCAATGATGGCATTTAATTGTTAAATCTAACACCAACTTTTCATGTTTTTTTTTAGAATTTATACTTTGAGTCATGTTTTAGGTCTTTTATAATGTCTTCAACACTTGCAATCTTTTTCTTTCATGAATATCTTCTGGAAGATATGAAACTTGCACATTTGCTCTTTTAATTGGGAGAAATTCAAGTGCAATACATGATCTTGATTTGTTATTTTCCCAAATCTTGATTTGATTTGATCACTCATCACATTTAGTTTCTTATGTATTAGCCATTGCCACACAAACTATTTGTCATGTTACCTTTCTTTATAACGAATTTTTGATTGGCTATTGATCATTTGTCTTGGATATATTGGTTCATATTGATACCTAAGATTATCATGGGGTGTTGAAAAGGATTGTGTGGTGTTGTGTGAATCATGGGGGCATAAAGGTTTATAAATTTTTATCTTTTTAAGCAATTTGGCCATGACAAACAAGTGATGGGGAAGATGGGCCGCCATCTAGAGAACATATGGGAAACAAGTGTATCTTGGTGTTGTTCCTTGCATTGCCACGTTGGATTCTTGATGTGTTCTTCAATTCTTGTTGTTATTCCCCATATTTTCCCCAACATTTTGGTGTTCACCTTGTCTTGTTTGCATCACGTTTTTTCCAACATTTTGGTGTTTGTTTTATCTTGTTAGCATTGTCACCCATGTTTCGATAGGTTTGGACTTTGCTTGAATACAAATGAAAAATTTATGTTTAAAATGGGACATAAACACTATGAAAAAATAGATGTTTTGGAACTAAACTTATAATTGGATTTTAATTGCAACTTTGAGTTGCAACAACCACTTGCAACTTAACATATTTCTATAGCTTAAGTGTTATCAAACAAGTTGCAAAAGTTGCAACAACACAATTCACCACATATGAAATTGTATACATATGTAACTCATGCAACTTTGTCATAACTAAACATTACAACTATTGTGTCATTAAGTTGTAACTACTATGTCATTACATTATAATTATTGTGTTATTATGTTGTAATTATTATGTAATTACTTAGGTAATAATGTGCTGAAAAATCATTAATGGACATTTGGCAATTTTAAATTTATTTCAAATTAAATATTTTAATTAATTTAATTTAAATCATTCAACTTAAGGCTGATAAGATGTTGACATGTGGTGCATAGGTCAATAAGTAGGTAGGCCTAAGGTAGGTAGGCATTATTACTTACATTTCTTAAAATAGGTAGGTAGTTCATTTGGGATAATCCTATTTTATTTTGGGTTTAACCTTTATGGCCAAATCTTTTTTTATTGCCTTGTTTCAAATGTCACTTGTTTTTTATTAAGTTTTTAGTGCATTTAATCATATACTTTATAAATTTTAATGGTAGGATAAACAATATGGGATAAAAATATTACTTACATTCTAATTGCAAATCATTTGCAACTACTAGAAGATAGGCCAATGAATGAACACTTTAACACTTAAATTCTCAAAGAACTTTAGATTTTAATACATTATCCACTTGCCTTTCAAGTGCAAAAGGTTTTTTGTAGACCTTGATTTGCTGCACCCATGGTTGTTTAGATTGTTAAAAGAAAAACACACAATGATGAAAATATGGTTGTCAAAAGTAAGTAGGGTGAATGTTGGTCATTGGCTTAATTCACATTTTAAGATTTAGCACATTCATCTTTTTCATATGTATTCTATATTGTTCTTTTATCTCTAGAGGTCGAATAATTCATGCAAGTTTTAACTTGGTGCACCCATAGCACTTTAGATTGCAAAAAATGAACAAAAAACAAGGAAAATATGAGGTTTAGAAATAAATGTTCATTTAAAAAAAAAACGTGTACTATGTGATTTCGTCTTGTTTTGTATTTCTTATATGTTGTTCTTTTGCTTTTAGAGTTGAAACATATAATGTAGAACTTACCTTGGCATTCCCATGATGTTTTACATCACACAAAATAAACAATAAACAATAAAAATTCAAAATTCTTCAATCACCAACCAATGATTAGTAATGGGTGGTTTTACCTCAACATACTTTATCTATTACGTATATTATAATAGTTAATAAGTAATTTAATATCAACTATTAATCTGGAATTTACATGTTAATGCATAATAATACCTTAAGTTAGTTATTAATTATTAGTTATGTTAGGCTAGGTTATGGTAGCCTAGCCTAGAATAATAATAATAATTATTGAATATCAATATTCATACTAATTGTTAATATTATTGTAATTAATAGTTGAATAGTTGCACAAAGATCAAATATAATTATTGTAAACTTATTGCAAAAAAGTTACTATTAAGTGTTTCATTTATTCTAGTTGTATCATAACTGTCATATGTGACTTTTGTGCAACTTGCTAACAAAATCAACCATGGTTGACCAAAATCGTATATATGATGCATACATTTATTTGTATAGGGGTTCATTTTCGGACTAATATGCAACTACAATAGAACCCCATGAATTTATAATGTGACACTTTAGTTTTTGATTCCTCATATTTCCATGGGATAGTTGTAGTGTAATTGCAATTTAGTTGTTTCAAGCTCTAATCATAAGGTAGCGAAGTTTTTTATTACAAACAAAGTCAGAAACTACATATGTAGTTGTAATTTATTTTTTGCAACTGCTAACCAATAATGTCAAAAAGTACAAGTGAAAAATGAAATTACAGTTGAAAGTGTATGCCATGTGTCAACACCACATCAATAACCACTATGTACCACTACTTGCTAATTTAATTGAAAATTGTTTTACCAATATAGTCGAAGGATGTTGTTAACTACATTCGACTAATTGATGAACTTCATCCATGAACTAAGCATGACATCAGCCAAAAATATAATTACAATTTCAACTAGGTTACAACTATGTAAGTTGAACATTTCAACTATGTTGCAACTAGGTAAATCAAACATTTGGCCAATGGTTTGGTGACACGTGGGCACATTCATAAAATGTGGGGTCAATGAATAGTTAAATGACACGTGGCATGCTCACAAGTTTTGGGGTCAACAAATAATTAAATTACACATGGCACATCCACATCAATAGTTTAGGGCACATGGTGCCTAAGCATAGGTTAGGTTTAAACCTAGGCACCTAGGTTAAACTTAAACATAGGCCATTTAATTTAGGCTTAAATTAGGGCTAGATCTAGGCACCTATGTTAGGCTTAGACCTAAACCACATGGCAATTAATAAATGAAATCCTATTTCATTTGGTTTAGCCTTTAAAGTTGAACCTTTTTGATTGGGTTATCCCAAATGGCTATTAGATTTTCATGTTTATTGCGTTCTCCAACAATCCTAATGCACTCCTTTATATAGTTTGGATTCATGGAATGAAAACCAAACAATATGGGATACAAATTTTTGTTGTGACCTAGGTAAATACACCTATCACCGAACATTTAATGATATTGGATCATTATATTGGATCCATGGTTTATTCCTTTTGAAACTTAAAACAATTTTGTAGTCTTCTAGTTGGTGTATCCAAATCTATAAAAGATGTTACAATCTAATGGAAATTGAATAAGATATGCCCTTTCAAAATGAAGGGGGTTGTGCTTTGGATTTTTTCATAAATGTTCAATATGATTTTGAAGCTTAAGCTATTCAACTTTTTTTTTTTTTTAAATTCACTTTAAACAGGTTTTATATATGTTGAGATACTGCATTTGTAGCTTTTGAAATCAAAATGAATGAGAAATGAACAATATATAGTTGTTGGAAATAAAGGGAGTCTAGAGACAAAATTTGAAACAAAATATCACTCTTTCTCTTCTTGCATTCTCTGCTTTGTTCCTTTGCTTTGAGGTTCAAAGAACATTTGTAGCTCTTTATTTTGTGTTTCCAATGACATAAAAAATGTTCAATTTCGTATTGAAATGAGGGACAACTTGATAGTGTTTGGTGATAGAGTACCATTTGATGTCTACCCTAGTTGTAACACAGTTACAACCTGATTGCAACTCAAATAGTTGTAATATAGTTCTACAAGCTAGTATAAGCTTAATTAATCATAGATTTAAACTAATAATCTACCTAGCTTAGGTCTAGCTACCTACCTTAATTATTTATAGTAATTATTCATCAACTTTTTTAATTATATAGTTGTATAATTAAATAATTAAACACATTATCATCATTTATTAAATAATATGGTGATTTTTTACAAAAAAAAGTCACCAATTAAATGTATTTATCTATTAAATAATTAATTATCACTAAATATTGTTTTACAAAGAAATTCATTATAAATTCTTATTAACATTTGATAAAACAAAGATTAACTCGAATATAAATATTCAATAATAAAATTTAGATTATATTTTAATTATAGTAATTATTATAATGTTGTGATAATTAATAATTGACTACAATTACAACAACAACATTAATAATAATATTGTAGCTAGTAGTTAGGTTAGGCTAGTTATTTAATTATTTTTATTTGTATTTTTATCTAACTTCAAGCAAACAAAACTAGATTGTCAAAGGAGGGAGAAAAGGAGGGAGGGGAGGAAAAAAATAATCCTCTTGAGAGATGGTACTTGGAGAAAAGGAGATGCAATAGCAGAGATTGCATTCATAGATATAGACAACGAAAAGTTGTTGAAAGCATGGTTCTAAGCTGTATGGTAGCTGATTCCATCCCAAATATTGGCTTGGATGTGCATTTTATTACTAGGCAAGAGTAATGAATCAGTGCAAGTATAGCCTAAAATCTTGTCTCATTCATAGTTAATCAAATGCAAGATTTTGGAAAAAATGTGAGGCATTTGACAATTGAGAAAACATTGTCACATCTAGTGGTGAAAAATTCTTTACCAATCTATCTGAGTGATCTTGCTATCATAAAGCAAAGCCATGAAGTTGTTTAGAACTTGAAAGATGGAATGAACACACATTTAGTGGGGTCATAACCATTGAAAGTTATCAATGTGAAAGAATTGTATGCACTTTTGCATCTTCACAATCTATTAGTAATGGTAGAGGAATTTCTAAACCGCTTGGTGTAATTAGAAGAAACATCAAGAGAGCGGAAGAGCGCATGATTCTACTTAATAACAAGAAGGATGCATTCTAATTGAACTACAAGAAATAGAAAAGATTTGATTGTTTATTTGAGAGTCTAAAGAAAGTTGTACCTCAATGGTGGACTAACATTGTCTCCCCTAATAGAAAGGACATGGCGAGGAGATGCGTAAGAGTGAAACATTATGAAAGTCATGCAACCCATTATTTACAAGTGCCATAGGTGAAATTATTTCCTCTATTTCTGTTATGTCCAATGTCATTGAACTTTTCAATTGCATCCCATTTGTTTGTAAATGTGAAATTAATGAATATGTCATGTGAAAATTTGGAAAATGTTGATCTTAGGTGTTATTTTAGTTAGGTTTCTCTCTTTCTATTTTTCTCTTTTCTCTTTCTCCATCTAAATGCCCTTCTTGCTTCGCCATTTGATTTGCCATCTTACACTAGAAATGTACTAGTAATGTTCCTAGACCACCCTTTAGGATTCCACCATTTTTCCTTGAATTCCTTATTGTTTCTGCAAAAGGCCTGAAATTACATATTAAACTTCATTATTGTGCATTTTCTACTAGGGTAGGTCTTGTTATTGTTGTTGGACAAAAGCAAATTTGAAGTATTGCTTTGTTTTTTTGCTCGTGGTCATTGTCTTTCAAGTTACAAATCACTCACATGATAATACACTAAACACAAGAAACTATGTTTTCCAACTAATTTGTTGAACTACATAATCACTTTTTCTAACAGAATTGACATTTGGTCAAATCAATTGCCAAATGTTTAAGGAGAAGGCTTTCCTTTATTACCTATTGAAATATTTGTTGTGTTTGCTTCCTATCATGGCTTCAAATGTTGTTATTTATTGTTTGGATAGAAAAAAAATGTTGGAGTGCCGATTTGCTCTTCTATTCATAATCAATTTTTACTTTTATTATTATTTGCTCTTCATTTGAAGTGCCATAATCATTATCTCTAAGGCCCTCATTAGTGCTTTCAAGCTATAAAAATGGAGCCTAATGGGATGGTCCTCCTTTGTCACATGATATTGGAGGAGAATAAAATTTATTTCAAGTTGATTCTATGATGTTTTTGTAGAATTAGGCTTTGAAAGTATTAACTGAACTTGATTTGTTGTGCTTCCTACTAGGTTTGAGATCAAATGATTTTATATTAAATGTTTGGACATTTACAACTTTGAAGTTTTGGTTTGCAATTCTCATAATCCTTTTTTGCTTTGAATGTCCTCAATGTGCTTTAATTTAAAAGTCACATGGGTTTGAAAAATTTGAGTGTCCTTTTAATTCCAATTTGTGAAGTCTTAATTAATTTTATGTTTTGCAATTAGGAGTTGTGTGTTGAAAGTCCGTAATTTGGCTTGAACTAGTCCTTTATCACAAGATTGGATCGATGTCCTAATTATGCTTTGCATCCAACACTCAAGAGGTGAAAGTCTTTACTTTGCTTTGAAGTCTGTTGTCATAGGACTGAAGGTCCTTGGGATGCTTTCAACTCAAGTGTCATGCTACTGAAAGTACTCAATGTGCTTTGAAATCCTTTTTCATAGGATTGAAGGTCCTTATTTTGTTTTCAACTTTTGAGTCATAGTGCTAAAAGTACTCATTATGTTTGAAATCTTTTGTCATAGGATTCAAGGTCTTATTTGTGCTTTGACTAAGGAATCATGTGTTGAAATGTCCTTATGAAAAAGTACACATTTACTTGGTCCTCAATTTGCTTTTCATAGGATTGAAGGTCCTTATTGTGTTTTCAACTTACATTTCCCAATGCTAAAAGTCTTTATTATGCCTTAAGAAGTCATGTGGTGTAGGACTAAAGGCCTTCATTTTGCTTATAATTCAAGAGTCATAGTGATTAATGTGGTTAATCTTGAACTTATGCATTGATCCCCTATGTCAGTCCTTGCTTGGTTCTTAATATAGTTTACCATTGTGAGACTGCAACAAATGTCAATTGACATTCATAGCGAATTTTCACTATGCATTATTATACACCTAACACCAAAAGTTTGGTGATCTCAACTCCTAGATTCCAATATATATACCATGTGTAGTTACATGTACTAAAAACCTTGCATAATTTATATACATGGTCCACATTTATGTCATGTTGAAACTAAGGAAGAGTTAGTGTTGTATTTTGTTCACTCCACTTTAAACATCTAGTTGATGCGAATTAAAGGGTTGATTGAGCATGATTTTTTCTTTTTGAGCCACACCTTGATTTTGCTACTATTGCTAATGTGTTGCAAGCTTTCTTATTTAGGCCTAAACTGCCAAGCCTAATGTTGGAAGTGGATTGTAGCATTTGATCAATTTTATAGGAAAAACAAGCTTTTCCTTTGCATGTACAATTTTGTTATGAAACTCTAAGCTTTTGTTGTGATGTGGGGTGTGTACTAGAAACAAAAAAAGTAAATTGATTATGCTAATGATTATGGAGTTCGAGTCAATGTTTATTTGCTTTGTTGCTTAAATACAATTATGTGAGATAAAATTGTGATCAAGTTACTAAAGTGATATTTATTTTGAAGTGTTGTCAATGTAGGAGTTATTTTTATTTGAAGTGTTTGGAATGAGCTAGTTAGTGCTTACAACCTATTTAAGCAAAGCCTAATGGTAAGCTACTTGGTCCTTAATGTGCTTTGGACTCTTGCATAATCATGTGGAATTAAGTAGCACATTAAAATAAAATGTACTCCTTTATTCCTAAACGTGAATTTAAAACTCCTTTGTCATGGAACTGAATGTTTAAACAATGTGCTTTTGATTTAGGAATCATGGTTTTGAAAAATCTTGGTGTGCTTTAAATTTCAATTTGTGATAAATTTTTTGGATTTAGTGATTTCCATATAAATGCCTAGTTTATGCAAGTGAATTTGGTTTGATTGTGAAGTGGACTTGAAAGTTTAATTGATCTTCTCCTTCTTCTTATGGTGTGGTGTGTAACATACTAACTAATAATCATGTGCACTAGTCTTATTGTTGAGCAACAGTTGGATTTCTTTACTACATTCAAGTTTGAGTATCTAAATGCACCTATTTCACTAATGACATTCCAATCCTTGAAGCCTTGGTGGGTTCGAAGCTCACCACATGGAATACCAATTGCTATTGCTACTGCCAAGAATTGAAGGAAATTGTTGGGTGACTTTAATGACATCAGAACTTATGGGAAAGGTTTACATAAAACCTACAATTGTACTTGTAGTCATGTTTGCATAATGGTGTTTGATGGTGAGGGGAGTGTGTTGTCATCAAGATGCAATGCTCATTAGAAAACATATGCTAGTCTTACTGCCCTTTACACTTGTGTTTTCTGTTTGCAACCCATGGATGCTAAGTGGCACAACAAACAATGTTTTCTTGGAAAATCCACAGAATATGGGGTACATAAACTTCCTCTTTACACTCAAGAGTTAATTTCTAATGCACTGGTCAAATGGCATAGTATTGGCAATGAAATTATGGGTGTATCCAAAGATGGAAGCCCCAAGAAGGTGCCTAAGGTTTTACATCATGATACCCCTGCCAAAGACCTAGTGAAGTACATGTGACGCATTCCCAACTCCTCAAGGGGCTCAAATGTGAGCCCAAGTAGAAAGCAGCGGAATAAGGAGGAGTCGGAGCACGCTCCCTAGCTCACAACCCTTTGAGGGGTAGAGGGGCGGGTTGGAGCTCCGGGATGGGACTAGGAAGAGTTGAC
>Ga0209611_10003423_pt1 | contig 27530 bp, 18 predicted proteins | sample S1TSphgellanicum_3_FD_187693 | JGI IMG/M metagenome (GOLD analysis project Ga0209611, IMG submission 187693) | Host-associated microbial communities from peat moss isolated from Minnesota, USA - S1T2_Fc - Sphagnum magellanicum MG (SPAdes) (version 2) | ecosystem: Host-associated > Plants > Peat...
GGGGGGTTGTTTCTCCTGCACTCTTATCTACTGGTGCCATGTGTGTATGTATGTATCTTGGAGGTTGCTTGAATTGGCACATCCTGAGCTTACCTTGATGTTGTTGTTGTCATGGATCTAGGGTATTCATTGCAACATTGGGATTAGTTTTCCATTGGAAAGTCCTTGCTTGACTGGAGCTTAAATCTAGCCAGAGAAAGGAAACCAGTCACTCACTGCCTTCAATGATGTGCCCTCAATGATGTGCCCTCACAGAGATTTCTAAAAATGATTTCAAGGTTTACTTGGATTTGATCTTTGAACCATATAATCGTTTTGTGGATGTAAGAGAACATCTGAACCGAGAACAAAACAATGAAGGTAATGTAGTGGTAGTAGTAGATTTAGAAAACGTCCTTTATTATATCAAAGAGATTCAAGCAACCTTCTTCTTCTTTAGGTCAAAATTTGTCCTTTGGCGGTTTGGAAGATGACTACCATAACCTAGGATGTGATGACTCTCAAATTTCTGGCCATGTTCTTTCTCTTCTATCATGGGGGACTCCTTGTTCCCTTGCTGCAACTGCTTTTGACTTCAGTATTGACCATACAAATTTGGAATACCTTGTAATTAATAACACTTGCAGCAACTTAGCTTCTTATTTCACACGTCATCTGCACCACCAACACCACTAGCACCAACAATACTAACCATAAGAGTAATATCTTACACTTGAGAAGTTCTATCAAGTGCAATCTGCAAGTCTAAGGGGCATGGAGGTTAGTGAAAATAGTAGAATCACAAACAGCCATCCTTTGGAACAATCCACTCAGCTGTAGCATGTTGACGGGACAACCTCAAGTAACTTTCTTTCATCTCTCGATGGGTTGGGGTTGGATGTTACAAACTACCTGTTGGCATTTTTCCAGTCGAGTAATGAGTTGGAAGGAATTTTAAGTTGTGAAGTGTTTAAGAGTGTTCATCAGATCTCAAAGGTCACTAGTGATTTGGTGCACACACCAAGCTTGTAGGTGCATCATCATTAGCACCATCTCCATGAGGTGCATGTTAGCGTGCATCTAGAAACATAGACAAATTTTTTGAATGGAAAGTTTGGAGAATTTGTTTCATTGCAGCAACATTGTGAGGCAAATGCTCGAAATGATGGGTGGAAAATCATTCCCTTGTCATCCTATGTGGTTCCAGTGCTTTTTGTTTAGGTGATGCAAGTTTCAAGCGCATCTTTGTCCTTGAACATGCCTTACAGGTGAGCTAATTGCATTTCGTGGATGTAGGAAAGAGAAGAGGAGTCAAAGAAATTGAAACAACGATGTGTGACAGAAGAGGCTGAGGTTAAAAGGCTTGCAAATGAGTTAGCAAGGCGAAAGGAAGCAAGGATTTGAAAGGAGATTGAAGAAAAGGAGCATGAGGAAGCAAGGGCTTTCCTTGTAGAAACTAAAAAGCAAAAAGGCAAAAAGGGCAAGAAGGCCATAGGAGATGGGGGCGAGTTCCTTTTATAGTTGGCTCAATTTATAATGGATGTTTATGATTGTAGGGATTTGGCATGTGTGCTATCTTTTCCTATTGTTTTCTCCGCCGCGCCGCATCTGTATTCCACTCTTTTTCCGCCCCGTCGAAATAAACAAACCATGATGGGACGGATGGATGACCGGACGGATGGACGGATGGATGATGGGACAAATGGATGAAATTATGCTTCACAACGTCCTTTACTATATGTGATAAATTCCACAGGTGGGGGGGATGAGCCTAAACTTTGGGACCGAAGTCTGTCATTGCCTTTGATCCTAGGTGACATCTTTTGACAATGCCCTACCCCTCACCTTGGGGCATCACCCTACACATAAATTTGCCCCCAACTAGTTCATGATCCTAAAAGTTGATCCTATCGTGTTCCACTTTTGAACCTTACATTTAACACTATTCCTTGGTACATAAAGCACTCCCAAGGTTTTTTCTAGTGTGAGGTAGTTATTAGAAACTGCACCAAACCCTCACTAGGGGCCAGAGTGAACTAACACCCACCAGTTCTCCAATGTGGATGGATGGTGCACCTAATGGGTGTACCTTTTTCATCCTTCCCTGTCCTTGAGCTAACTAAGGTAACGAACTCAAGTTGACCTTTTCTTTTTCCTTTCTTTAGCCCAGGTTGGTTTTTTTTTTTGGGAACTTTTTTTTTCCTCGCCCTCCACGCCCACCCAGGTCTCACTTACCTACCTTCATTTAGACTACTTGCTTATGCACCTTGGCCTCCTCCCTCCCCCACTACCTACCTACCCATGTACCTACACACTAAATCTCCACCTAGGCAATGACAATGCAGGTTGATGAAGGTATTGCAATATACCAAGTAGGTTGCTTTGTTCTCTTCCTACCTACCTCCCTATTACACCTTGTAACTTTATGATTGTCAATAACGATGTTGCAATGACTTAACAAAATGTATTGCAACTAAACTAGATTTTTTTTCTATAGCCCTATAAAATTCAACACTTAAATATCATATGAAGGTATTGCAAATGAACTTGATATCTTTACTCGAGCCACATCAATCCACTAATGTAACAATTCTTGCAATACCCTCATTGAACTTCCTCATAGTTATTAGATTTCAAATTCATGCCATACCCATAACACAACTTGCAAAAATATATATATAAATTACTTAATCATCACATTCCTTTCATAAGGGTAATGCACACCCACTGGATGATTTTATTGAAATGCAATATTGTTAGGGCAGAGGGAAACTATCATATTGTAATTGATTATTTTTTTCAATACCCTCATCAAACTAATGTATGAACACAATGAATTTACTATAATGCAATACTTTCAATCATATTAAACTACTTTCATCTCATCTAATTCAACAATGCAATACCCCAAGGACATATTGGAAATAACATATCCAACCTAATGTCCATATGCATTACCCTCATCAAGGTAATGCAAATGCACTATATCATTTTATTATTTTGCAATACCTAAGCAAGCCAGTTGTAACTATTTTATCACATTTACTCCATTTGTGCAATACCCTAAAAACACATTAACAACATAATATCCAACCAAATTCACACATGCATTACCTTCATCAAAGTAATGCAAATGAATTGGATTATTTTGTTGTTATGCAATATTCATGCCCAAGATAATATATTTCACTTCATTCGATTCAAAAATGTAATTACTAGATTATTTTGGTCTTATGCAATCCCTCATGCCTAGGTTATATTTCATATCATCTAATTGAACAATGCAATACCCTATGGACACATTGACAATATCATATCCAACCCTATTCTCATCTACATTACCCTAATACCCTCTTTAGGGTAACGCATATCTTCTGGATCATTTTGGTGTTTTGTAATATCCTTAAGCCAATTGAAATTGTTTCGTTTTATATAATTCAACAATGCAATACCCTAAAGACATATTGGAAATAATTTATGTTGACCTTATATGCAATACCTTAATGTGGGTGTTAACCAATATTTAATTGTGGCTTCACATAATACTAAGGTAAAAAAAATTAGTTCAATTGCAATATCCTTATTTGGTTTACCCTATTCCTATTAAGGTTATGTAATACCATCATGGATGTATTAAGTTTAAGGATAGGGTTGATGGAATATGGGATATTTGCAAGCTAGAGTGGGTCACTTTTGACCAATTTTTTGAATCTTTAAAAATATGTTTTACAATGTCTTATTTATAGGCTGAAAATTGTAAAGTTATAAACCTGTAAAAATGTTCATCTTTTTCAAAAAGAAATGACACATGACCATGTAAAACCTCATCAGCTATAATGTTTGTGAAAAAAAATTTATTAATTCATAAAAATGTAATAATGAAAGACTTCACCATTTTGGTCATTTTTTGGCCTATGTAAAATCTATAAAATTTTTGTGTGACATTCAAATGATTTGCCAAAACCCATTTTAAATTATTAATCACGTTTTTGAGTTTTGGAGAAAAAATGAATTTTGTTCATTATAAGTTCAACATATGGTGAGTCCATTTACACATCCTTTATGTGTTGTCACATTGCAACTAATATGCGATGATAATTCAACTTCAAATAATTTCAAGATTCTATCACACTAGATTATATAACAATCACATACATGAGTCCTTTTTCACAAAATTTAACAATAATTTGATGTGGGACAAATTCTAATCTATAAAGGTGCTCAAAAAAATGAACTTTCATGCCCAAAGTGATCCACTCTAACTTGCAAATACCCTATGTTTTGTCTTGTCCCAAAGGTATTGCATAACAAAAGTGTAAATGTAATAAATGTAATACCCTCATCATATATATATATATAAATTTCAACTATGAAATAAGGAATTGTTTTTATGATGAGGGTATTGCACAAAATCACACCTTTGGGTTTTACTAGAACTTCCACAAACGTTTGGATTCCAATTGTAATACCCTCATGTACTAGGAATACATCCAATCAATTTTTTGTTTAATGCAAGATGCACATACAATATATATGGATCTTAATAACCTTGTTTTTGTACAAATAAAATTCAAACTTTTTACAAACTTAGATATTTTTACTTAATTCATTTCTAGTGTCAATGGGCTATATCCATGGAGGCTAAATGAATCTACAAAAATGTGGCATGGAAAATTCATGGATGCCATATGCATGGTACAAAATGTGTATTAGTCTAAAAATGGAAATTGCTCTCACCTTCACTCTAACTAAAACTCTCACTAATAAATTTCAATGATAATCCATTTGCATTCTGATAATGTGCCATTGCATTTTGTGCAAATTGAACATATTGTCATGTGTTTGCTAGTTTGCCAAAATTATCTTCACCAAATCAACTATGAATGCCTCCTTGGTGGTACCTTGAATCTTAAAGTGGATATACACACAAACCAATGAATATAATTTGGAAAACACATGTTTGAAGCACAATGCAAATTTGAAGTGAAAATTGAATATGATGGAACTTATCAGTCGTGAATAATTTCCAATTTATGGTAATTCATAAGTCAAATGATCTTTTTCTCACACTCCTTTTTGGATGAAGATCTTGTCCAATTTTGGCTATCCCAAACATATGTAAGACCCTTTGCATAAGAGACCTTGCTAACTCAAATCAAACCAACAAGATTTTCATCCCTCTTTAATTTGGTCATTACATGGGAGGATGGACTCCACACCGCCTATTGGAATGTTTAATAAAATGATCAACTTGAAAAAAACGACTCTTACCAATGTGGGCATCCATGTTGATTTTATTCATAGTCCATCATTTCACAAGTGATCCCACTCACATGTGGCATAGGTCTTTGTTCAAGCAATTGCCCAACACAAAAAAGAGGGGTTTACCCTTTCCCCCACACACACATACACAAAATAGAAACAAATAAATTAATTAATTAAATAAAAGCCCCAAAAATAGTATTGAGAAAACCCAAAAAAAATGGGGAAAAAAACTAGCACGAAAAAATAGAGATAAATAAGATTTTCAAAAATTAAAAAAACAAGAAATAGAAAATAAAAATAAGAAAAACATAAAAAACAAGAGAAACAAAAAAAAAAAGGGAAAACAAACCAGAAAAATAGAAAATTTAAAACCTCCAAAATTTTATTTTAAAATCATTTAAATAATAAGAAAAAAGAAACAAGAGAGATTTATTTTTTAAGTATAGAAAATGAAAAAAATAAAACAAGAATTATAAAACCAAAATTTTCAAGAAGTACAAAAAGCAAAAAAGAAAAAATTAAAAACAAGAAAAAAGGGGGGAAAATCCAGAAAAATCCAAGAAATCAAAAAATCTTAAAACTCCAAATATATATATATATATATATATATATAAAGAAAACCAACCACAGAAAAATGATAGTATTTTTTTTAATTATAGAAAGTGAAAAGGAGAAATAAAATGAGAAATATAAAACCAAATTCTAAAGAAGTACATAAAGAATAAATAAATAAATAAATAAAAATAAGAAAAACAAGAGGATAAAATCCAAGAAAAAATGAAGAAAATAGAAATTTTAAAACCCCAAAAAAACCAGTATTAAGAAAACCAATAAATGGGGTATTGAACAATTTTTTCATTGAAGATTTATTTAGATCAAAACTAAAAAGTATTATTTGGATGCACTCTTGAGATTGTTGGAAAGCCCTTAGTGAGTAGGATTTAATGAAGGCGATTTGGATATTTTTTGAGCTAGTGTGTTAGAAATATTGAATTTTGAGTAGTTTTTGTCATTGGAAATTCAGTTAAATTACAAAAAATGGTTTTGGAAGGAAATTTTAGCTTGGTGACTAGTTCACAATTGGGCCAATGGAATAGGCTATATAGACCTAAGCCTATGTGGGAGATATTGAATTTTGAGTAACTGTTTTCACTGGAAACTAATTTAAAATATTTTTTTCAGAATTGAGATTTATCTTAGGATCATATTCTCATTCAGAATAATTACATACTCATGCTCACACTTGGGACAATGGGGTAGGTTACACTATGGACAATGAGGTAAGCATACCAAATGGGAATCAATAGCATGCATATGAAGACAAAATATTTAAATAAATGTACCTTTATCTATATAGATGATATCAACATATGATAAAGTATGGATTGAAAATAAATATATTCACGAAATTAAGAAATATGCACAAATATATTTTATGTATAAAATGTATATTATCCCAAGCCACATGCGTATTATCTTTTTTGATAAAACTCAGCCATAGGTTCATAAAGCTACATTCTGCAAACATATGTTACAAATGGAACTGTGTATGTGTTGTAAGGTTTCATTTGCAATGGCTATGGAGATGTAAGTTAATGAATTTACAAAAGAATGTGACTTTGATGAGTGGGTAAATGTTGGAATTTGGATTTTTAAAATGAATATTATGGGAAAAGATATAGAAACAAACTCCATACCAAGGGGTATCAGTGGGTTTGCCCACCTCCAGACTTGCCCCCTTCCTAAACCCACCTTCCATTCCTACTGCTACCTTGTTACACATAGTTAGTAGTTGAGCTTTGATTCTTCAATACCTCTGTAGTCCAAATTAGTTAAGGTTTCCCAGGCAGGACTACATTGGCATACTTCTCAAGATATTTCTAAACTTTTTTTCCATCAATCTTAATGAATGAAAAATATTAAATATTTGAAATATGATAACTTAAACCATCCTATATCTATACCTATTTATGTGTATGTGTATGGTGAAATAGAGGGGTCCAAATTAGTAAAGTAGTAAAACAATAAGTGACATTATTGTGACATGATTTTGGAACAACTTAAAAGGTTTGAAATTGTAGGAATTCAAGTTGGATTATCATTTTCTTTTGTATTTCCCCTCCATATTAATTCCTTTTTCAATAAAGTGTGGCACATTTTTAGCATTAGAGGCATTTTATGGGTTGCATACTTTGCACCTTGAGACTGTGTGTGACACAGCACAAACTTGGCTTCACACATATGCTTTGGAACCTACCTTGGGAAGAGATCTAATATTTGCTACGATCCTAGCTCTGGAATATTAGATGGCTGTCAAATCCAAATGGTGCACGTATAGAGATGCCAAGCAAAGCTGGTTCAAAATCAGAAACCTCTTTAAATTCTGAGGGAAAAGAAGAGCCCGAAACAAGTAATTTGCACCCATAAAATAGAACATTGGTGTTACAGTTAATAGTAATATCTAATCTGGACGTCATTGATCAGGCGTTGCACTTGAGCCCAGTCTATGTATGCCAGTTAGAGCATCTTCACCAACGCTCAGTATGGGACACTGCAAAAACATTTCTCAAATCCAGGTTTTAGTTAGGGTACTAACTTTTTCCCAACCCTGCCTATAAAACTGAAACTGAAACTGAGACTGCAAGTTGGTAGGAGACTACTAACAGCAACCCACTTGGACCAATCAAACTATCTAGCCAATCGGAAACAAGGAGCAGTGAATAAATACAATTTGACTGTGTTTATTAGACTCTTCAAGGGCTCCTCCAGGGCTCTCAAAGCTCTGCATTTTTTCACTGTCAGGGTCCTGGTAGTCTTCCAATGGATTCACTGGATTTGACTGATGAACCTCATCCAAGGTTACCAGTGCAGGGTCACATACGGAGCGTTGGTGGATTTGCTCTTAGTATGCAATTAAGGTCATGATGATCAAGCTGGGGAGCAACCAGCATGAGTCACTCATGCTGTAGAGCTTGTGGATGACAGATTGCATAAGACTTTGAGACCAAAGTCTCTTAGCGCCTCCAGATCAAAACTTCCAATCTGGATACTACCATAGATGGCGATGAAAGTGATATTTACCAGATTGCGGCCTTACTGGGAGATGGCTGGGAAGCAACCAGCAGGAGTCGCTCATGCTGTAGAGCTCATGTGGATGACAGATTGCTATAAGACTTTGAGACCAAAGTCTCTTAGCACCTCCAGATCAAAACTTCCAATCTGGATACTACTCGAGATGGCAATGAAAGTGATATTTACCAGATTGCAGCCTTACTGGGAGATGGCTTTGGAGCTGGTAATGCGGGAGAAGCTTAGTGGGGCTTTAATGGCATTCATCATGCTTTTTGTGCCTTGGATCCTTGTCCATTTCGCCACCTCTCTTCCCTTCAAGAAGAAAAATCTCCCTCCTTGTGAGCCTTGCTTCCCTCTAAGTTCTTCCAATATTATTGTTCAATACCTTGAACTTACTTCAGAGACCGTGCAATTGGTGCTTATGGAAACCACGAAGCCAATTATGTTAAAATCTTCTTTAGCAATTTTAGAAATTACAATTAGCAATAGCTAGAAGATGAGTGTAAAGGGATATTTGTTGGCTAACACAATATGATGCATAGAGCACATATGTCTAGATTCTACTCCAGGATTCTTCTTAGAGTAAGCGTAATCAAGTCTTTTTTTGCAATGGGTTTGGATTTTGATTACAGCCATTCCTGGACTACCGTTTTTGGGCAATCTGTTGCAATTGTTGAAGGAAAGAAAATTACACCAGAGTTTCACTACTTGGCTACAAAATACGAGCCCATATTTTCAATCCAAGTTGGCTCAGTCAAACAAGTTGTCATCACATCACCTAAGATTGTGAAGGAGGTACAAAAGAAAATTCAAGACTGATCTTGAGCTACTTGATAGATGAAGTTTCTTTCTCAAAGTTCTTTGGGAAAACTCTATGTTTTTCACAAAGAAGGAAATGCTTGTCATCTATTTGCTAAGTGCTTTTAGGAATTCTTTTGTACATGCCATGATCACGAAATATGACATAATATCATCCAGAAAATTACCTCTAGCACTGCAAATTATAACCAGGGATAAAACAAATACTGCATTCTCAGATTATGACAATTAATACTACATGCTGAAGAAGCTTCTAGTCGGTCATCTCCTCAACATCAGTACGCAAATAGCTACAATCCTATATTAAAGTTTCATCAATTGGTATATGTATTCAAATATTATGAAGTTTTGTTGTTTATGTATCTTTGGCTTACTTGCACAAAAGATTTTGCATGAATTCATGTAATGTGTGGTAGAAACAAAATCAACCTATTTGAAAAAATGTTTTGTTTTCCATGTTGGATTCCATGTTCTTAGACTTGAAAATCAATAGTCCTCATTCCAAAGCTGTAGTGTTTGATGTTTATGAATACCTCAAGATAGCTTTTTTCCCCTTTTCCATGTTTCAGATAACCTATTAGAACCATGTATTAGAAATTTGGTGATTTTTTTAAAAAATTGAACAAATTTTGGGTATTAAAAATCTCAAAAAATACTTGATTTTAGCACTTTTAATTTTTAATATATCATTTTGGCTATAGATAGCTAACAAAAAAAAGGTTGTTCGGTGGAACTAAGATGTGGTGCATGCATGTCATAGCTAATCAAGAGATATCATGTGTTGGGTGTTTTTTATTCCATGTTATGAGATGGGAGTCTACATTCTTTTTACAAGTATAGGGTTATGTGCCAAAGGAAGTTGATTGTTTAGAGTTGGGAGTTGCAACAAAGTGGGAGATGTTTGACACATTAGTTGATGTTATATTCAAGATCATCATCAAAGTTGACTAGTAGGATTTTTTCCTTGCTTTTAAATGGGTACCTAACAAGAGTCTAAAGGACAAGATCAAGGCCATCAAAAAACGACAAATTTATCATCAAAGCCTTGTCAAGGAACAATGCAAATGTTTACAAAATCAATTGGATGTAAGTAATTAATTAATTTCCAAATAACATCTTCTGAAAATTGTGCAAAACATGTAATTTTATGAGTTTCTAGAGCTAGACATAATCAACTAATTTGATCATCATGTAGTTTGAGTTTCGACAACTTTTAGATTCATTATTTAGTCAATTGAAATCTACATATTGTGGTCTATTGGGTAGTTAGACTATAAGGACCAAGGAAATGTTTTGCAAATATTTTGTTAACAAAAACAACACATTTGCATGAGTTACAAATGGAGCTATTACTATGGGAGTCAATACTTTTAAATGCAAACGCAACCATGGTGATAATTGAATGGATCATGTTTGAGCTTGCAAGGAATCCTACAATACAAGAGCGTTTGTACAAGGAAGTAGTTGATGTTATAGGTGGTCAAAATTAAACAATGATTCGAATGGTTAGAATTGATGATATTCCAAGCATGCCTTACTTGAATGTTGTGATCAAATAAACTTTCACAAAATACCCACTCATCCCATTGTTGCCACCTCGCCATGTCGACAAAGATACCACTTTTGGTGACTATGACTTTTTGAAAGGTTGGCAAATAGATGGTATTTTGATATACTAATTGTTTACAAAAGGATTTCTTTGGACTTGGACCTTTAGTTTGGTATCCAAGCATAAGCTAAAACATGTTTAAAAAATAGTTATATGCAATGATTGAGCATTCAAGAAATCATGGTAGGTGAAATCCCCTTAAAGGTGTGGTGATTCGCAAAATAAGGCTTGAATTATGACAAACAAGTAATGTGCATAGCCCAGATCTGTGGGAATGTCCCCAAAGCCCAAGATGAGGCCATGTCCCAAATAAAAGGCCTTGGATGAGGCAATAGCCTATTAATGTGGCCTTATATTTTGGGAATGTCCCCCACTTGTGAGTTGAAGCCCTTCCCAAAATAAGGCACCTAGGATGAAGCATAATCAAGTGCGGCCATGTGTTTTGTAAGGAATGTCCCTTTCATCATAAGGCATGGAGCCCAAGTTATCATGAACCTAAACATACATAGATCACAAGGCATATGAAAGGTGTAGTTCTCACACCTATTCCTTAATTCAAGGGGAAGAATTTTGCAATTATAATAAGTCATATTATCACTCCCCTTTTCAAGGAATAATACCTATAATATCCCTCCTATTTTATAGGATGGGTGCACCCATGGATATTTAATGTTTGAAAAAAAAAAAACCTTACAAATAAGAAATTAAACTTGAATATGTTAACATGTTTTAATATGATTTGAAATTGTGACAATTTTTTAAGACGAAACACAAAATCTAGCAAAATTTATACATATATATTCAAAATTGATTATAAAAACATGACATATTGAGGCAACAATAAATACAATAAACAAAAAGTTTCATTTCATAATCCCTTTTATGAAAACATGTTTTTTTGGCAAAAGGATCCTAAAAGGGACAATAGTCCTAAATGCAAAGTAAACACATTGGTTCGTCAAATGTTATTTAGACCCATCAACATACCCAATATGGTATAATGTCATGTATGTTGATGACATATTTTACAATTTGAGCCTATAATTAACATATCTTACTAGAACAAAATGATTTAATCTTTTGATTTTTAGGAATCCCATAGTTGCATACCTAGATTATATGTCATGTATTTAATACTAGAGCAACTTGTTATGCTGGCAATATAGACACCACACATTATTGGTAATCAGTTCACTATAGTGGTTCAACTAGTTGTTAACAAGGATAAAGGACTCATTCAACAACAAATATTGAGATACATTGAATTGGTGATGGTTTTGTAGTTCATGTGCCAAGAAAAGTTTTATTCATCATCCACCAAATGGAGGACAACTTGGAGATTCACTTGGAGGAAGTTCATTTAAAAGAGATTGTCGCACCCCCACTTTGGGGCTAAGTGTGAGAATGCAACTCACATTCCCAAAAGTGGGAAAATGGAGTCCTTCGGGACTCCTGAAAATTTAGAAGACAATCTGAGGGGTCAAATCTCCTCGCCTTTGTGCGTTCCTTATATCAATGGAAAGGTCTTGAAAAGTAGATGCCCAAAATGGCCTCGCATGGGCCATTTGGACATCTGCAGCCCAAGTTATGGGCAAAAGAAGGGTCGGGAGTCAAATTGATAGTTTGACTCCCGACCATTAAAAGTCAAGAATCGACCTCTTCCCGACGTCGCCTCAAGAAGTGTGACATGGCATTGGAAAGCTCTCGATGAGACCTACAACTTTGGTTTAGACCTCGTCCCAATCCGAGTTTGAGGCGAGGAGCTACGAGCGTCCAAAGTCCCAGGACTCTAACCCAAGACAATTTCGGGACTCCAACTTAGGAATCCCGGGAAAAAGAGCCATTTGGATGTAGCTTCGGCGGAGAGCTGCAGAGTATACTATATGGGGGAAGGTGGTGGCTTCCCTTGAGTTCGGGCCGTGGTGAGTCTTGTGTGTCAAAGTGCCCGTGGCTTGTCCCAACACCCAAGGGTGTTCCTGAATGCTAACTAACCCTTTTGTGGTTGGTTTTGGATGCAGATTTGAGCTTGATAATCTAGTCCCTCTTCCTAATCTAATCCCGGGACTTCTAGCATGCCCCTCTACCCCCTTTTAGTGCTGAAAGTCGAGAACGACCCTCAAGTCCCAACTTTCTGCAACTTTACATAGTTGGACCTTCAAGTGGGTTCAACAAGGGACTTGGGAGTGCGTCAGAGATCACCTACAGGACCACCATTCAATCCACTTATTGGATCAATTAAATGACTAGCACTTAATCCATGTATGTTCATGCCACCATGGTATCCATGAGTTATTACACAACTTATATTAGAACCATCAACCAAGCTACCATGTAAGAAATTGTAATACCCAATTTACATGAAAGACATTGACCTTGATGTTCACATTAATATATTAAAAAAAACTATTAAAGCTAAGGGCGAAATTGTGGAAGTTAACATTATCAACCTATTTGGTTTCATTCTCAAATATAATATTTCTAAATGGGGTGAAAATTTTGTTCAAGATCATCCAAATTTCACATTTGAAAAACTAAAACAAACATTTTGTAAATGGTTCAAAACTTTGAAGGATGATGAGGAGGTTTACATGCAATTATGAAACATTCAACAATAAACTATTGAACATGTTGAAATTTATTATGAACACTTGATCAAATTAACAAATTTCTTATAGGTTAGAACAACATATGTTTTCATCACCACTATTTTCAACACATGTTTGTTACCTTATTTGTGATTGGATATAGTGGGTGTGAAATGAAACACCTTGATTTAAGCATAAAGAAGTTGATGTAGTCTATAAAAACATTGATTTATTAATATAAGTTAAAATGTTATACTAACCATACTAGAGCAATAGAATAACTGGTAATACATGTTGTTCCAATTAAATCTAGACTTCTATTTACAATGTAGTTATTGCGTGAGCCTATGAACATGAGTTGTGAATTTGCGAGCATGAGCTACAAGCATGTGAGCTTGATTTCATGAGTATGAAGGAATATTTTAAAAATATTCTTGCCATGTGGATAAAATATGCCTGCTATCCAATAAGATTCCTATTGCCATGTGATAGGAATATTTTTCCATGTGTCAAGAATCTTTTTATGATGTGGCAATGATAATTTGCCATGTCACCTATTTGGTTGTTAGTGGGCATATTGTGCTTTTGTTTCATCTTATTGTGTCTAATGATTATGGATAAGGACCTTGCTTGGTTATTAGTAACACAAGAATAAAATACAAAAAGTTTGACATTGCTTTAAAAGACTTAAAAGACAAGATAATATATGAAATATTGGACATGTTTTCAAAATAGAAAAAGGTGATTTTTGAAATCCCAAATCATGCCAACAAGACCACTATAATGAAAATGAAGATAATTCATATTGTTTCATATAATACATTTGAACACACATCTTTTTATAAGCACTCAAATGTCATTTTTAAGCATGAATCACTTCCTTAGGAGCTAGATTTGGATCCAACAAACAACAAATTGCATCATAACTCCAAGTGGGGAAATGAATAAAATTTTCAAACTTCCCACAAAAATCATGAGTTGCAATACATAATACAAGTATTTGCAAGGCATCCACTTCCCTCATTGACCCAACAAACTAACAACAATGCCCAAAAAATCCAAGCAATTACAATTTGGGAAGTACCCAATTGTAACTTCATTTTGCTTCCTATTTTCAAGAGCACTGAACAAAATGTTGTAAATTCATCCATACCCAAGCACATGAACCTCCAATGGTGGGTTTACAATTGCTTCCAAGAGACGACCAACTTCCCATTGATTGTAATGTTGTTTAGACATCTTAAATGAGATTGTTAGTTGAATAGTCTTACCATTGTGTGTTGTATGCCATGACATTACATCTAACAATTGATGTATTGGAGTAAATCTTTTTGCACCAAATAGGTTACAAGGCTAGATATAATGTCATACATTAAGAAAAACCTACTTTCTCAAGATATATGACCTCATCTTGCGTTTGGTACCTTTTTGCATAGGCCAAAATTTCGGGTACAACTAATCTATCCACCACATATCTATGCTTGGTGCCTCCATGCAATGATTCATATCATTAGCACAAAACTAGAACTTGTGTAGTATGAAGGGTGCACTTGATAACTAATACCACATACCAAAATAAATTGGAATAGGAACTTCAATTACAGTCGTCTTGGAAATTATCTTCAAAGTGCAACATTGCGTAGTGGATTTTGGTAATGTGGAACATTGAACATGTGAGGTTGGTAAACATCATTCTATATGCCATCCCCACATGGAGTTTCCATGACCTCAACATCACCAACAATGAAGACCATGTGATTATGCTAATCAATGTTACTAAATGGTTGCTCATGTGATTTTTTAGTTTGTGGGTTGTTCGAAGATGAGAAAACTTCACCCAAGATTGTGCCTATGTGAATCACCTTCTAATCTTGGAGGCAAGCTTGCCTTGCATTTGAAATTTATGGAACCATTTGAGTGTTTTTTTTGTAGGAGGTCGAAGTTGAAGTGCACACAACTATTGTCACCCTTTCTCCATGAACAGTAGTAGAAGAGGTAATGGTAAAAGACCAACCCCACTCTCTTGTACCTTTTCAACATTACTTTCTAGTAGTTCTAGAAGTGGAACTAGGTACTCCAACTGACTCCCCCCCTATCTTTAAACCAAAACCAAAAAAGGGGTCAAATTGAATGGATATCAAATTTATTATCCTATATAGTCACACAACCAACATACATAGCTGATGGGGGAAGGTTTTTTAGCCATCACAAGATGGAGGATGGTAGGTAGTAGATAGTATAAGGAACATGCACCTATGCCCTTTTAACATTTAATGCACACTTAGCTATTGGTGGAAAATGATTTTTTAAAATTCCAAGATTACCTAGGCCAAATTAGTAGGACATAATATAGGGTAAAATAGGGATAATGTTAAGGGTAAAAATTTCACCTATACTAATTAATCTTATGAGCATCTTAGTAACTACATCACAAAGTTGAAACTATTTTATCCTGCTTATACATGCATCATATGTGTTTTAGATGCATGACATCTATGTGCAAAAAAATTGAATCAATGAAATAATAGACTCTATGTGTCTCTTGAATGAACCAATGAAGTTAGTAAGTTTGCGATGTAAATAGTTACCAGAGATAAATTATTTACTATCCTTTAGTTATCTTGAGGATGACACCTTAGGTTAGTTGGCTGGAAAAAATGGGTGATTAGTATTTGTTTACTAATCAATTAGAGGGATTTGTGTGAATGGATCAAAATAAAAGGGACTTATTTTGGTGGGAGTAATGTGTGCCTTGTATGATCTCTTGAAAAGGGGATTTGGAGATTTATTGTATGAAAAACTTTGGAGGAATGGAAGAGAGGAATGTGATATGAAGAAAAAATAATACAAATGTTGTGTAGAGATTGTAGAACTTGTGTGTATCATGCAATGTCCTCATGTTTGTTTTTTTATTCTTACCTTACTTGTTAGAGCAATAATAATCTATTATAGTTTGATGTATGATACTGTAATTATGATATTAATTTATTATCTTTTCTTGTGTTACACCTCAAGCTGGCTCTTTAGAATATGGAAAGTTGCTAGACAATTCTATTGCAAAGCACTAAAGAATTCTACATGTTGTTTGGTGGAAGGTAGTAGCTCACTACAAGCAGGGCAGTTAGGTGGAAGGCATCGGTTTGCCGGTTTATTGGACTAGAAGCTTGCAAATGTACCCAAGACGTGGGGCTAGAAAGTAGGTATTTTCTGGCCCTTTTTCAAGTACAACTGAAAAATCCAATTTTTTTTTTTTTTCTATTTTTGCTTTATTTTCCTGATTATATGTTGGAAGGCAGAGCTGCCTTCCCATGACAATCATTGAAAACTGCCCTTCCCCTTGTAATTTTTGAGATTTTCATGCAATATCCCTTCTCCAAGTTCTACTTTTTGAGCCACGAGTCCATGGTCTTATAGGGCAAAACAATTCAAAAGAAGACAAGAAATAGGTAAGTTTGTGAGACTAGGTGGGGCTGAGAGGAAAGAATTCAAAAGTAGGTACATGAGACTAGATTTGGGGGTGGGGGGAATTCAAAAGAAACAAAAATATATAGGTAGGTAAGGGTGAGGGAAAAGTTGTTCAAACCAAACAAATATTGGGATTAGGGTTGAGCATGGGGGAAAAATGTCAATGTGTGCTAAGCATCTTGGCAAACATAGGGATGAAAAAGTGAAATCATCAGTGCACCATCCATCCGGATTGGTGGACTGATGGGAGCCAGTTCACTTCTGGGCCTCATTTAACATCTTCTGACATTGTTATCAAATAGTTTGTTTTTTTTGCAAGTGCGCTTCCCATTCAAGGCTGGGACAAAATGTTGGATTTGACAAAATGTTGCCCTTCACATGTGAAGGGTCCCACAATCGTCTGCCCTTCTTTGGAAGGACTAGACGCCATTGAAGGGCATTGAAGGCCTCAAATTTAAGGCTTGGGAGGACTCCCAGTCTCGCACTACACCAATCAGTGTTTTGTGTCAGGATTCTGACAAGTAGCTTTAATGGCCACTCTGTGCCACATCTAATAACATACCAGGACACCTGTACCTTTGTCTACTCGAAAAACAATGCTAGATATAATAACAGTTTTGAAGTTGAGACGAGCTATCTAGCCCACGAGGGTCAACCAGCACCTACAGTGCTACCTTCACCTTTGTGTGTGAGGCCTCATAGTGTGTAGGGTAAGGTCCTAAGAAGAGGGCATCACTGGAGTAAGGTCCTGCACAATTTTGTGTATTGGAGCTGAACTCTGCTATCTCCTTGAGGAGGCCCTTGCTCCAGTATTTCCCTCATCCTAGGGTCTTGCCCATTCTAAAAAAGACGCGGATGAACAGGAACAAACAAGACACATGTAGAATCAGTGGCTGAGACAAGCTTGTATGCAGTTTCAAACAGTGGGAGTTTGAAAACCTGGTTTCGGTCCCTTTTGGAGGACCATAATTGTGTCTATGGAATGCTTATTTATACTGCTTAGGGACAGGGTTTTGCTGTGGTACCAGTGTAAGTGCTGGACCCTGGTTCACCCAAGGCATCTCTTACTCATCCGGCAGTTTCAAACACTTCCAAATTGGAGTGAAGTGTTTAATGCTCACCAGTACCATTTCACGAGAGAAATCTAGTGATATTTTGCTACTAATGAATAATCGGTGTTGGTTCAAGACCTTGATCTGAGAGTCGTAGGGGCATGGTCCAGACTCCAGAGTGAGATTATGAATGTGACCAGGAAATCACTGTCTGTAATGGTCCCACTGGCCGTGATTCCGCCAAACGATGTGCCCTAGAAATGCACCGGAAATAAGCAGCTCATCACTTAATGACTCTGCCCTTTAAGGCAGGTTCAAACTTCAAAATAAAACCTTCACTTACTCAATGTAGAGCTTTTATCTGCATACATAAAAACTTCTATGGAAGAGGCCCATCCATCATATGCTAACAGATACTCTAAATGACACTCCTACATTGGGTCAAGTTAAAGCAAAATTTCTATGCCCAATGATTAGTCTCTTCCCCATGGACAGAGCTGATAAACACCCAAGTTTTTCTACTGGCTAAAGAAATTTGATATGGCCAGAAATGAGGCCAGGGTGAACCAGCGCCTTCACCTTATGAGTGAGGCTTCGTAATGGCTTCTCCACGGAGAAAAGCAGTCATGGATCAGACACAACCACAAAATTGGGAAATGAGGCTTCAAGGGGTAGTGGCAAAAGTCTTCGAAAGCTCTGTACTAGGAAACAGAAGGAAACACCTATACTAGGCATTTGCAGTATAGTGAGACAGGCTTACCATTAAGGTCATCAACTGGTACAAAAGGGTCAACCTTGGTATGAAGTACAGGTATGAGTTTGGGTATAAATGAAGTGACTAGTTGGGTATGAAATTTTTTAATACGTAGGTGATACTTATACTAGGGTCATCAGAGTTTAGGGTTCTGATACTAGACTGGCCTAGGTATGAAAGTTTGAACTATTGCACACATGTTTGTTACAATCAAAATCGAACTATAGAATTGAATCGGTATTTTCCAAATTTCCTCTACTAATATGCCAGCTAAAATACCATTTCACTTGACATAAGAAATTCTTTGTGATGTCATGGATATTTTAACACCAATTGTGAAGCAATATGTTTTGAACCAGATTGGAGGGTATTGCTGAGTCTTGTATGATGTGCACTACATGCCACCATTGGCATCAATATGTATCCCAAAGTTTTTTATGCACAGATAGATGAAAATAGTTTGTTGTTTTTTATTACATGATAAAAAGGCAATGATTGCTTTATTTGTCAAAGTTAATCAATTTTTTAACCGTGGTGTAGCCAACAATGCACTACCAAGTTACATATTTGTTTACAATTTCCTTTTTCGATGATCCAATATTTGCTTTAACAGTTAGTGAATCTTTAATTGTGTCTAAGCTTGAGATGTTATGTGGGTTGTTGTTTTTGGAGTGGAGGCTATCAAACCCTTAACTTGGTGGAAGGACCATACAATGAAGTTCCAAATGTGTGTTTTTAGGCTTGGTTGATTTAGGGCATATTATGGGGATCTCAAATTGAGTTTGAATGATTTTTGTTTGTTTTAAGCCTAGTCACATGGTTATGAAGATGTGTTTTGAAATTACTAACATTGATGCACTAGTCATGATTTACAAAAAATAAACAAATGATCCAAGAGAGGGTTGTTCTTTTTTAACTTCTAATCTGCAAAAATAAAGTATTAGATGAACATGAAGAGGACTTAGGGGAGGTGAACTATTTTCAAGAGAGTGAGTTGATGCACTTGCATTCAAGACCTTAATGTCCATGTTATTTTATGCATGAAAGTTGCAAATGAGAATTTTCATTCAAACTTATGAAAAAATTGCTCAATATGCACTAATTTCTCCAGTGTAGGTTGAAACATTATGAAACTAACTTGGTGCACCCAACTTAATCAAGGTTTTCCAACGATACCAAGATATGGCAAGAGGCACCATGAATAAATGCTTGATATATATATATATATTTTTTAAATTGAGTGAGAAGGAAAACCTAAGTAACTAACATCTAATTACTCAATTAAATGTTTCTTAGAATTTTTTTATTAAGGCCTTATAGTTGGACTACAACCAATTCTTAGGGAGGTGATTGATGTAGATCAATTTGCTTTTCTCCCCTTCAAATATATATTGGACAATGTTCTTTTAGCCTAATGTGGTAGTTGGTTTGTTTTTGCTCTCCAAGTATTAACTACAAGCACTTGGTACCAAAATGACCATATAAACCTAGCACCTTTTTTATCTCACTGCTTGGACACATCTTTCTATGTTAGCTAGAAATTTTGTTCGATCACTGGGCTCCATAATTTGGTTACATTCATTTTGAGAACTTCTTTCAACTTGAGTAATTCTTTCCCTAATTTAATGTTGTATCTTGCCATTTTTATTTGCCTTTTTTCACCTCAAACACCTAGGGTCAAACATTCAAAATAGTTTTAGCCTAACTTGGGAGTTAACCCCTAAAAGGGAGTTGAGATCCCAATTGTATAAAAAACTATGCAATAGGGGTTGATCTATGTTGCTACAAACTCCTGCAAATTTGGGAAATGTTATCTAGTACCTTGAAAAGGATAAAAGTTTCCGTCACAGAAGGAATTCATGGATTGACATTGAGGTTGTTTTATGGGACCATCATATAATTAACATTATTGACCTTGCATTATGGAGGTGGAGTGAACAGGTAGCACTGTTGAAATACAACACTAAACTAGGGGGGCAAATATTGAACCAGAAAAAGCCCTCATTTGGAACGCACCCAAAAAATGGCAAGAAGCCCTTGCCATTAACACATGGAAAATTAAAGTTGACCATAATATTCAAATTGAGTGTCTTTCCAAAACAAAACATGCAAAAAAAATAGCCAAAAAAGTATCCTTCAATATTACACTCTTTTATTTTTAAATCAACCTTAACAAAGTAAATTCAAAACTTTTTCGAATATCATTATGAGACCATTAAGCATTTTATTAACTTTATAATAAGTTGCATATCAAGTTTCAAAAAATTTAATGGAAAAAAAAATGTAACAAATACATTTTTAAACTAGCCATGTAAAGTGTGATAGAACATAGGGGCAGTTTACACTAGAGGGCTTGGGCTTGGGACCACACAAATTAAGAATCCCTCATGAGTCCAAACTACGAAGGGTGGTTAGTTTGGGTTTATACTAGGGTAAAGTAGGGCCCAAGCCCAAGCAAATTACTTTGGATGAAAAAACTTGTTGGAATATTACATTCATAGTTGTGGATAATATTGCTTCAGCCTTTGGTATTTTTTCAGGCTTACTTCAAAGAGGTGGGCCCAATAGCAAAGTCCATGGGTTTCAAAATAATCTTAATTGTTGATTTATAATATTTTATTGATGTTTATAAATTTTTTGAAAGATAAAATTGGAGGGAATTTTTGGTGGCTCCTCGTAAAATTGTTTCCCTTTAATGTTAAAACAAAATAATGATTTTTATTTTTTTTTGGCTGAAAAATAAAGTGAAGGGAATTTTTAATGGCTACCCCCACAAAAATGCCACCCCTTGAACACTAAAACAACAATAAAATGGGATCATTTTTTTCTTCTCATTTTTTGGTAAATGTATAATTTGGAGGAAGTTTTGGAAAGTCCCCTTAAAAAATTGCTGCCCTTTAATATTTAATCATAATGGTTTTTAAAAATTAATTGAAAAAAAAATTTGGGGGAATTTTTTGTGCCCCCCTCACAAGTTTGTTGCCCCTCAAGGTTTAAACAGTATTAGAGAAAAAAAATTGTGTCTTTCTTTTAATATTTTTGAAAAGAAAATAAAAGGGAAATTTTGGTAGTCCTCCCCCACTCCCCCCCCCACAAAAATTTATCCTTTAAACCCAAAACATAGCCATCACAACAGGGTTTTTTTTCTCATCCATGATGTGTGATTGTTCATGAAAGGTGCAAAGAGGAAAAAACAAACAAAAAATATAGAACGAAAGAACAAAAAACTTAGAATGATAGAGGGGAAAAAGATAGGAAACGAATAAAAGTTGAGGTAACCACATTTCCAAGCTTTATTTTAACAAAATATTTTTTTATTAAAAAAATACACAAGGTCCATTCTTTTGGTCCAAATTGAGTTTATAATGTGAACAAAGGCAGTGGCCCATGGTTTTTCTCACAGTTTCATCCAAAAAGTGAGGTAACATTAGGTTCTATAGACCATGGCACAAGACCTGTAGTCTAAACAACCCTTCAATTTTAAATTAAAAATTTGACAAAATATGATTTTTACTATGCAAAAGTCTAAAATAATGAGCCATCAACTTGAAGTATACTGGCAATATTAGGGAAATTCAATGCCTTGGAAACTCGACTCCAAAGAGTTACTTTATGGGCCAAATGGATTGAGAAGAATGATTTTCAATAGCATCAAATGGCATGAAGTCGAATTAGAAAAAGTTAAATGTAATGGACTCTTAGATTAGGGGAGGCTTGAGTGACAGCATACAATGAAACTTACTAAGTGATATCCTGAGAACGAACAGAGACTACTTAGGGCGTTAAAAACTGGAGGACCCCACACTAGTAAAGAAGATCCTCACTAGGCTATTTGCACATGTGTTGACAGGAAGGTGCGTTGGTGCTACCAACCGCCAGCCTGAAATAGATTTGTTCAGTATCTGGTTTCTCTGGGTGGCCTGGGTTAGGAGTCCCCCTGGCTGGCCCTTCTCTTTGTACTGGCTCCTCTCTGCAATGGATTTTGTCTATTTGTTCCCCTTTTTGAAAAAAACCCTTTTACCCTTAGCTTTAAAATTCAAGAGTGGCTAAGAAGTTAAGAACCTCTTCACTTTACAGTTAGCACTTACTTCTTGGATTTTGGTTTCAGGTTTTGTGGGTCTTTCCATGCATCGAAACCCTGCAAATTTTTTATTAATAAACACATCGCTGTTTCGGAAAATGTACAAAGGTATTAGAAAAATGGAGAATTTAAAGTATGTCAAGTTACCACAAACTAGATGTCAAAATCTCTCCATCTCAACAAGCTACCATCTCTAATAGGTCATCACATGAGGATGAGGGACTTGTCACAAAGGAGTGGAAGTCAGGAAGTGGTTAGGCCTACAGATATTGCTCAACTTAAGATGAAAGATGCTTTGCATTCTTTGCAACTAATTGAAACTTTTGTAATTGAATTTTTTTTCGACACAGACTGGTACTTCTACCCATGTAAATTTTTTAGAAAAGCCTCATGTCCTGACACATGATGGCCTACCGCTACAGATAATTCTAAAAACAAATTTATGTTTAAGGACTTGTGATCTGTAAGATTGACCAGATAGCTGTACTAACTGTATCTGGTGTCTCAAGTTACAATTGTCCATGACCCTTTAGCCAATGGTCATCATTCATTTATAGTGCATTCACACTTGATGTTAAGTCAGTGTTGAATGAAAGTCTAGGTGGCACCTAATTTGAAGACTTCCCAATTTGAGCAACAATGCAAATTTTCAAGTGAAAAAAAAAGGCTGCTTCACATTAAGCCCGGGGCCTACTCATGAATATCAGATTTCAAATTTGGCATATTTTTCCAAAAGAAATGTCCATGGATTTTGCAAAATTATACCAAGGAATTTATATCTCATAATTGAGGATTTATTTTTTATTTCAAAAATCACACTCTTTTTTGTGGAAGAGGGGCTTATAAATTGTAATTGTTTTTGGTCTCAACCAGTAGGGATCTGCCTTTCCATCACACACATTCCTTCATTCAACAATAAAAATACCCATCTGATTTCTTAACTTTGTTTGACACCCAACTCATCATAGGCATTAGAACAAACACCAATTAGAACACCAATGACTTAAACATAGACAAGAAAATTATAGTTCAACACAATAAAGTGATTTGCAAAGTCAATGTAATAAGGAACTAGAACCCCCAGTTTAGCTGAAACAGGGAATGAGATGCCAAAAAGCTGCCCAAAAAAAGTATGTTGCTAAAAAATGAATTATGAAATTGTTTTTACCACCATTGTTAGTAGTGGTAAAAGTAATTTCATCCTAAATCCCACTTATTTCACATTTGACAATTACTCTTACACTAAGTATTCAACAACTATTTTTCATTTATTATTATTATTCCATGTCAAGTGTGATTCTCTATAAAGGGGCTTTAAGAATAGCTCACTATTAGACATGAAAATGTAAATGGAGGCCCCAACAAAAAATGAAACATGCCCTAACTTTGTGGATTTGTTTAATATGTATAAAAATAATGCAAATATGGAATCGAGATGAAAACAAAAACAAAATGTGATGAAATATAAAAATAATAGTGTAACCATGAAATTTAATACAAGATGATAAACCGAAGTATAATGAAATGATTTCATTTTACCTTTCAGTAGTATTGGTTAAATTAAAGGCAAGCAGCCATTTACACATGTATTCTTATTTATGAAGAGAAGGCTTATAGATCCTTTGTACATCCTTCCATAGGACTTGTCATCTAAGAAAACAAATTAAATGTGAAATCTTTTTTGATGCATGAACAAATCTATCATTGGATGAAACTATGAGTTGTGGGATTTAATAGTAGAACTTTTATGTTATTCTCCAAAATATTTTGAATATTTTGAAATCTTTTTGTGGGGGCATATTTCTTAATTTATCTATGAACTCTTAATTTATCTATTAACTCTGATAACTATGAACTTATTTCAAGCTTTGTTGATGCATCCATTGAAGTGCAAAATATCAACAAAATTCATTCTTCTGTGTGGTGTGCAGCATTGGGAAATTATTTAGATTTTTGAATAATTATCATATCTAGTTTCTTTTTATTAATTTGCATATGAAAAAATTGTGGGGTTCTAAAGATTTCAAATTTTTTTTCAAGTCAATTCTTTGCAAAATTAATTATCTTTTAATTGATACAACTTGTCCATGGGGGAGTCAGTTACATTTGTACACAATTGATGTTATTTTAAAATAAGGTATTTACTTTGGAAAAATAATTTATGACACATTTAGAAATAAATAAGGCCCCCAAAGAACATTGAAAATATTTATAAATTAGATTGAGAATATACCTAAAGGTGTTATTTCATTTATAAATAAGTTTAGATATTTATCAATTGCCAATACAAAGCATATTTATAAAAATAATAATAATAGATAATAACATTTATCCCTTTTATAATTAAGTAGAAAAATAATACAAGCTCAAAATGTAAGGGTACCACAAAATACAAAGGTTGGTTCCCTTGAGAACTTTTCACGTGGTCACGATTCTTTAAGTTATTGAAATGAATGAAGGAAATGTGATTCATCTAAATCATGATTAGATTCTTGGATTTATTCAAAGTCTATGGTTTCAAGTTGTTCACATAATTCTTTATTATCATGTATGTATGTTTATGCCATTAGGCCCTAAAATAATTACCATAGTACCTAGGTTGGTTAAACACTAATTAATTACATTTGAGTTTATTGAAAATTTTGAAAAATACCATGCCCAAAATTTGAAAAACATTCTCAAGCACACTAGCTAGCTTTATTATTTAATATAGTGTTTAATTCTAAAATATTATTATTATTGCTACCAAAGTTAATGACCAAAACAAAAAGAAGAAAAAAAACATGTATCTAAAAATAAAGGATTGGAACCCATCCATCAAAATTACAAGGCAAATGAGAGCATAAGTATAACCCAGAGGAAAAAACAAAAATAAACAATCAACAAAAACAAGGGAAAAACTTTATGTGAATAAGACCCATGGCTATGAAATGACGATCAACGATAACAAAAAAAGACTTAAGATGAAAAAGTTGTTGTCTACCACAAATTGGTTAGTGATAGAGGTGCACTAACTATGATGTGTGCAAAAGATGAAGAATTGACCAAGTGTAGTAGCTCATTAAAGAATCGCTATGACTTGCACACATTACAAAATTATGGACATGCACAATTTATAATAAGAAACAAACACAAAGAGATTAAATAAAACTATCAATGATGCACAATAGTGGTTTGTGCACAAACGATTAGAAATGAAGCAAAACAAAAATAAAAACACCCATATGTTTCATTAGCAAAAGAAATGAGATCATTGTTTGGCGCTCATTTGGTGTATGATCATGTCTTCTACTAAGTAGACATCATTGTTGCATGTGCTATTGTTGTTGATGCTCGTTGCACCATATCTATGCAAGTTGGATCAATAATGACAACATCCATCAAAATTCAAAATTCGTCTTTGGTGATAAGGATATTCACTCATTATAAGGTGTGGCAAAGGAAAAGGTGGGATACCTCCTTTTGAACATGTGTTCGAATTTCTAAAGCAATAGTTGCAACAATATCCCGAAATGTGTTGTGGGCTGTTGTACATTCATTTTTGTAGAAGCATCGAAGTAAATGGGTACATAGATTGTTAATGGTATGACCACATTGACACCATGAAAAATGGGTGATTGTAAAATGTTGCAAGCCAAGACAACTACACAGTGTTGTAAAAAAATGGGTTGAGGATAAACAAAATGCAAGTGTGGTAAGACGAACTAATAACCAAGTGCTTACCCTTAGACCTGCACATGAACAAAGACGTGTTTGCACAATATTTGAAGGCGTGTTTACTAGAAGTGAAACAAACTCTTATTCATGTAGACAATCTACCAAATAAGTTTGTAATTAGGGATAAGATTGAACCACTAGGCTTTCAAAGGGTGGGACCTAAGAATAGACAACTTGGGGTAACATGGCTTGGACATCTTATAATGCCCTTTAAAAGGAAAAAATGTTAGTTTCAACATGTGTTATTACATCCTAAAGAATAGGGCAATCATCCTATTGGAAATGAGTGATAAGTAGGCCTCATAAATTTGTGCATTCTATTTTTAGGTGCACAAAGTGCACCAAATAAGGGTTGTGTTAGTGCACAAAATAAGACATATGCGCGTAATGTGTGTCTCAGGCAATAATAGGGTGGCAGGAAGTGCATATCGTGCCACTGCATGTATTTTTTGGGCTCTTGGAACATTTTCATACTTCCAAGCACACCAAGAGGGTCGTAGTAGTGTGTGTGAGTACGTGGAGGTCTTAGACCAAAAGTAGACTAGCTTGTGTTATCGCCATGTTTAAGTTGACCAAACACACCATGCCATTCTAACACAAGCGTGTGTTGGAGTTTGGCTTTGAGATTGTTGAGTTCAAAAAGAAAGGCAATACGCCAGTTGTGATGGGCATGCGCTACTTGTTCTGTGTGTATCGCAGTCAAGACGTCAAGTCAGCAAGTTGCAATAATAAGTTGACCAACAATATTCATTATTTCAAAACACCATTCATTAAGTAACATTATTTGTTGTGCTTGAAACAACATGTCGAAACATGGGAAGAGTACAATGAGCTTTCTATTGATGGCAATGAGGCATACTTTGATAGCAAAGTCTAGTGCACAAAAGTGATGCACATGTACATCAACACTAGCCATAACATCATCCGCTTCACTATCTTGTTGCCAATTGTCGACATCATCATCAAGGAACTATTTTATTACAACGACAATCAAATCCTCATTAACATTGATGAGGTCAACAAGGAGGACGAGGAGGCCCAACACATGAACATGGAGCGAATCTGCAAGAAGGTGGAGAAGAATATCGCTTTCAAGTGCAACGCAATGAAACTATTCAAGTTCAATGAGGAT
>Ga0209611_10003425_pt1 | contig 27519 bp, 14 predicted proteins | sample S1TSphgellanicum_3_FD_187693 | JGI IMG/M metagenome (GOLD analysis project Ga0209611, IMG submission 187693) | Host-associated microbial communities from peat moss isolated from Minnesota, USA - S1T2_Fc - Sphagnum magellanicum MG (SPAdes) (version 2) | ecosystem: Host-associated > Plants > Peat...
CCCCCCCCATCTTCTTCATCATGGCAGGGATGGGATCAAATCCAGCTTTTAGTGAAAAACTAATTTCTTTGTCTTTGCAAAATCAAATTCATATGATGATCATTGATGACATGGTTGGCCTTTTCTCCGCCAAAACCAGAAAAGGAGCATGTCTGTTGCATGAGCACAGAGTTGACATGGTGGATAATTCTGGTGGCATGCCTGACTGAACATGGCCCACTGTGACAGGGATCTATGGCCCACTGTGAAGGGGAGCTGTGCATTCCAGTTTCCCTTAAGTAAAAACATAACACAAATAGGTAGATGATTTCATTTAATGTGGTGCCTTTTGGGGATTTGATGGGGTTCAGACTTAAAACCAGTGTTGGGCTGTTCTCATTTTTAAAAAAATATTTGGATACCCAGTTAGTTCTCAGCTCTTTAATAACAGTTTGATGTCTACAACCAGTTCTCTAACTCAATCACATAATGTAACATGAATAATATTAAGTATTAATGCATTTTCAACTTCATAACAATTACAAAAATGTGTCAAGCTGCTTTTGGTGATGGGTCAATCAAACAGACTCATTGCAAAAAAAACAGTTCCAAACTTGGAAGCACCCCCACCTAATTAATATGAATCTCACTATAAACATTGTAATAGGTACTAGTTTGTTTGTTATGTTTTGTCAAGTTGAAATCTTCCGAATCATAGCAGCACCTACCTCCTCCTGGTGCACTCTTGGTATTGTTGGAATGCCCTTGATGAGTAGGGATGCATGGAGGTGATTTCATAGTGTTTAAATCTATGATGTAGGTGGTAGTGAATATTGAACAATTTATTCATTCAACACTCAATAAAATCAAAATTAATTTTTGGGGGAATTGGGGCATGCTCTTGACATTGTTCGAAATCTTTCAATGACTAGGATTCTATGGAGGTTATTTTTTAATTTTTAGCCCAAGGTATAGGAGGTATTGAATTAATTAAAATTCAAACTTCAATAAAGGAGAATCCAATAATGATATTGAATTTCAGTCTTACTCTAAAAAGAAGGGTACCATTTTCCCTTACAAAAGCCATTCACCATATTACAAGTTGTGCTCAACAACATATGCCACACTAACTAATTGAGTATGATACATGTACCCATTTATCATGTCAAATCTGACAAACATTCTTACAAGTGAACTTTAACTTGGGTCCTGAATGAAAGGAAAAACCTAAATCCTAGCTAATTCATTAGAATTAGATGATTGACCCTAGGTCCTACCTACCCTAAACCCCTACTAACTGTAAGAATTGGACCCAAGGTTAACGAATTGCCCTACCCAAAAGGTTCAGGTTAGGACAGGTATCAACTCAACCCAACTGGTTCTCTTTTGCCAGATAACTGTCAACTATTTTAGCTTGACAGTTCATGATACCCTTCAGTTTTAGGCTGAAAATAAGCCTGCAAACTCGGATGGGTATCACCATGGTATTGATACCCACCCAACACTGGTTTAAAACTTAAGGACCTCATGTCTTACAAAATATTTAACAACTTGAAATCCAAGTGGCTAGCAAATCAGGGCAATCCGAAGTGTTCCCACCCTTCACTATTCTAGTTCAACTGGGGCTTGAGCCATTTGAATCTTTTGTCGGTGAAGCTCTAGCCCAACCTCTAAAATAGCTGAACATCAATAATGATCCAAATTGGGTCAAGCCCCAGGACTAGATCAGGTAAAATCAGCTATTATTACCAAAGGTGAAAAAAAGTTTGAAAGAAAAAATATATGTTACAATAGTTCACACAAATTGATATAAAAATGTAGTTAAATGAAACAAAAAATTAAGACCATATTTGATTTCATTTTAAGACCATATTTGAAAATAATCCATTTTGAACTTGGACTTTTTACATCATTTTTTTTTAGTAATCAAAATGGATTATTTTCAAATATTTATTCACTGCAACCATTCCTGAACCTTTCCAAATATTGAAATTTATGTATCTAAAAGGTCAAAAATTTTAATTCATGAGGAATGTCACCTGGGTATCAAGTATCGAGGGGAAAATTTTGAAATTTGGAGCAGATCCTCATGCTCGGTAAAGCCCTTGACAACTGACATTACCAGATTAGGGCCTACACCCAGCTCCCCCACTCCGCCTTGGGCTTTACCCTACACTTAGGGACCTCAAATAAACCCTCTAGTTTACCATTTTGGGAGTTGATGATTTTGCATCAGTCATTAGCCAATATAGTCCCTTCACATCTTAGCCATTCCCTTGTTTGTGTTGCTCTCTCAATTGACAATGTCATGGGTTTTATCCCTGTACTTCTCCTCCTTTCAGTTGTGGATTAGAAGATGAAGGATTTGTTCTTTCCAACAAAAGAAAATCTCAATTGGATGATCTTACAAGGTGGTTTATGTACCATGTCATGTAGCAGTTTATATATATATCGCCAGATTTCAAAAATTGAAAAAAAAATTGATTTTGGAGGTTTTCAGTCACAGAATTGAGGGGGAAAAAAGTAAAATTTTCCAGATTGATTTTCATTGTGTAACCCTACCTATCTTAGTGGCGACATGAAGCCCACAAAATGTTAGATTTGAGCTCAGAGACCCCCATTTAGTTTAGGGCATGGGATATTTGTAATATCTATAAATAATCTATCCATGAAGGAAGGTAATTTGTTTTGTTTTGTTTGTCACGCTGAGCTCTCCCAAATCACAGCGCTTCATGCCACGCTCTTGGTATCTTCCGAAAGCTCTAAATGAGTAGGGGTGCACCGACTTGGTTGGAGACTCTTTGGAGCTACTGTGTGGATACTGTTGATTATTGAATCATTCTCTCAATGAAATCCAAATAAAATTGAAACTGAAAATTGTATTGGAAAAATGGGGAAATTCTTGGTGTTGTTGGAAAGCGCTTGGTGAGTTAGATTTAACAGAGTTTGTTTTACAAATTTCAGAGCTAAGGTGTGAAAGATCTTGATTTTTGAGCGTATTTTGTTGCTGGAAATTCAAACAAATTGCTGAAAAAGTGAAAAATAAAGAACATGTTCACACTTGGGTCAACAGCACAGGCTACACTAGTTAAAAATGAATTTTGAGATCTTTACTATGGTACCTTCACCTTCTTGAGTAAGGCCTCTTAGAGCCAATAATTAACAGGGGAAATGTTAAAATTGGACTCACAGAACCTGAAGCAAAGGGATTGAATATTTATAATGTTTAGAAGCAACCCCTAAATAATTGGGGTTTTCTGGTTTTACCATGGTACAAGTGTAGGTGCCAGTTCACTGGCACCCCATTGAATGGTTACAAGTCGAACTGACCATACTAAAAGTGGAACCAGCAGGTAGCAGCCTCACCTGCCAACTGAAGAAGGCTGAATAAGTGTAGTAATGTACCACCGCAAGTACATTCCTACATGTACTTGTATGGGGCAATACATTACTACAAGTAGGCTCTTACTTCTACATGGCCATGGCCGGAATCTTCCCTTCTTCAACAATTCAACAAACTAAAATGTCCATTTATAAAGCTAAATATATGCAAAGATTGAAAGCTACAACCTATATATTAGGGCATGTATATGCAAAAATTCATCAAACAAAATGAGTTCAATGTTTATGAGACATCAACAGCCATCATTACTAGAAGTAGTTGCAAAACCAATCCAATACCCATAAAGTTAAAGATGGATTATTAGAAGCTGTTGTTTTCACATATAGACATTGCTAAATTAAATGTAAGGCAAATGTTGATAAATAGGCAAATTTAGGTGCACATAAAATTTGGTTCACTAAATTTCTAATGTAATTGATTTCCAATTGAAATGGGCATGTCCCTATTTGAAATAACAACTCCACCTATGTTGAAAGGTTTGTTAAATTGACATTATTTATAATTCAACATTCACACCAAATAAGTGAAAGTTGTCTTGTTAGCTAATGTTGATTGATAAGCATAACTTATAAAGAATATCAATTGCATACTCCAAACATGCTTTGGAGGGGTCTCCAAAAAAGTATTGTAATCCATTTTTTGGGTCCACCTTAATGCTTGTGAATGTGTGGATAATCCAATTCTCATGAGGAATCCTTGTGGGTATTGTCACACACACACACACACACACATTTAGCTGCAACTCTAATCTGCACCATTCTGCTTCCAACTGCTACCAGATTGTGTTTCCAAGTGCAACTGCAAAAGCAGCATCGACTGATTGTGCACTGTGAACTCCACTGGAGCAGTACAATTTTCATGTCAGGGAGACTGGTGGCAAAAGCTCCTTATAGTTTTGAAAATATGGAAAGTTTGGAATGAAGTCTTGAAGTTAAACTAAACTGTGCACAACTATTTGTCTATTGGAATTATCAGGATGATCTGAGGTCATATCATGAAGCTGAGTTGTCCTCGGTAAGAAAATAATACTGCACTTGAGAAGTACAGCAACTGAGGTGGGCATGAGGAAACATCTCACTTGCTTCATGTTCTAATCATCCAATGGGTCAGAAGGAGTTTCACTGGGATCCCGTCTGATGATGACAACAGGACATGGTGCATTCTTTGCACAGTATGAACTTGAACCACCCACAAACATTCTGGCACCCAAAAAGCAAAACAAGGTGGGAATCACAAGGTGATGAATACAATGGTGCTTCCTCCAGACCCATAATCCTTCATGCACCTTAAAATGTGAACAAACGAGATGCAATCTGAAAACAACCCACTTCACAATTGCAGTAAACAGGACTCATTCTGTGTCATTAAGATATACTGCTTGACAAATTTCTAGGGTCATGAAAAGAGTGGCAAATATACCTCTGTAGAGTGCCTAGTCCTCGAGAACCCAATACTAGCAAATCAGGCTGTCTTTCCTTTGCTTCCTTGCAAATGACAAGCTTGGGATCCCCCTTACTTAACCATGCTTCACAGTCCACCTGTCATCAAAAAATGTGATTCTGCTTAAGCCACTTGCACATCCTGTTTTGTATGTTTGGCATAATTTGCACATACAAAAGCTAGTACCACAAATACCAGCAGAAGCCATCTCTTGATACAATCCACATTCGCATATGTCCCAATATGAAGCAAATAATTTGGTGCAAGGTCATGAAGACAGAAAAATTATGAAGAGGTGCAAATACTTGAACAGAATTTACAGGACTCTATAAATAAGAAAGGAAAACGAGAACTCAGGGCACATGTATATAGAGAAGTACCTCAGCTTCATTGCATCGCTTGACAAAGTATTCAAGTAAAGCAAGGCCTTTTTGCTTCTCTGTCTTATGATGACTTCTGATATCATTCACTGTTGTGTATATGCTATCCATGTCTTCATAGCCTGTGGGGATCATAACATCAATGAGCTCATCCGATTTACGGATTACTGACATATGGGATTTAGGCATAACAAAAGCCCTTAGCTTCCCAGGGGACCAATAGATTGAAGAATAAATCTGCATCTAGATCAGAAAACTGGAAAGGATGAAGGTGGGTTATTAGTATGAAGATTAGGGCAAATTATCATCAGCAAGGAACCCAATATAGACCTCTAAAGCCACACAATTTTCTATGACCTGCTTTGCAACAAACAGAATGAGAGGTGCCAAAGACTTGGTGTTTTGAGGAATCTCTTCAATAAATAAAACACACATCATGGATTAAAATGAGTTCGGAAATGAGTGGCACATACATACCATCCTCATCTGGGATTTGGACATGGAAGATAAGGATTTTGTACTCCTTCTTGCAGCATGGTCTGAGAAGCTTGGTGAGAATCCAGTCTAAAGCATTGCGGCTACTGACAGAGGGTTTTGGATACCCTTTGATTGAGTGACTCACAGCTAACATCACTTGCATTTTTGGGCGTATTGATTCTGCAGACTCCTGCTCTGCCATGCTTTATACACCCTGCACATTAGACCATAAGAAACCACAGGAATTATATGACCATGTGAAATGCTTGTCTATACAACTTTTATCTATCCAAAAGCCAGCTGTTACAAGGGTTGAGAATCCCAAGAAGTTGCTGATACCAAATGCAGAGCTGCTATCTTAAATTGGGATCCAAGTGGAAGATTGAAGTTAAACAAAACCCTTACTGCTGATCATAAGGTAGTAGTAGTGTACAGGACCTTCCCATGCATGGTGTGACAATATCACATAAGCAAATTACAAAACAAAACCACAAATGGGTGGGCAAGCTATTGAGCAAGCAAGTGATCACCAAAGAAAATACACTAAATCACACGCAGATTTCTACAAATTAGTCAGGTCTACAGCAAGCAGCCCCAAATCATCCCTGCTGGAAGCAAACAATTGTGAACTGCACTGAAGTCATCACATTCAACTAGTCCCAAAGCCACTCTTCAGTCTCAAATAAACTCTCAAGCTTTTGCAAATTAGGTACCTCCAAGAAGCCACATCTTTATGAATCTCAACTGCAGGAGAAAAATAAAGTTTGGCATAAGATTCACAACCCCAGATGACCATAATATCACAATCTACAGATCTCAGTTTGGGTGTCTGATTTTGTGAGAATCAAATCTTGAGAGGAAAGAAAGAAAGAACGCACCTGAGAAACAAAACAAAACAAGAAGTACCTTAACCAAAAAAACTTCCTTCTCTCTAGGAGAGTGTATGCTTCCTTTGTTGGTCCCAACTGAAAGACTTCAGTCTACAGAAAGCAATAACAACAATAACAACAACAAGATCACTGTGAGATCAGGAATAAGTACTAATGGTATGTTTGCAAATAGTGTGAGCAATAAACTATGTCCCCAAAATTCATGCCCCTGCCATTAGCCTAGGCCAGAATAGCTGATGAACCCAGGTTGGCAATAGAAATTCTGCTCTTGAAAAGCATGCACCCCCAAGTAATTAGTATGGATCACAATGAAATAACATAACAACAACAAGAAGCTATGAGTCAACAAAATGTTGAACAAACACTTTTTTCTCCAAATACACTTGTTGGATGGATGCAAGCATGAGTCACTTATTATTTGTAATATCTAGCTGACAAGGATACTTTCCTTCCTTCCTTCCTTCCTTCCTTGCTTGTTGTCGTGCATTTTTTTTTGTCTGTCATAAAGCTCGGTTCTTCTACATGATGTCTTAGGATCTCTTTGTCTTTTGTTAGCAAGTGGGATCTTTTTTTGTGGGCTTCCCCTCTCTTCAGATTCCCTTACATCTTGGCCCCTTAGAGCTTTAGAGAGGCCAAGGTGAATGTGCATCTACACTAGTCTTACCTTCTTCACCTTCGGTGACCCCTCTTAGTGTAGTAGGGTATGGCCCTTGGGTGGTGGCAGGCTTGAATTAAGGCACCTAGGATGAAGTAGGCTAAGGCCTTCGGGTGGGGGCATTCCAAATGTAAGGAGTCTTGGATAAGGTTGTAGATGCATTCTGAGCATCTCCAAAGGTGCTCAGTATGTGGTCCTCCACAGTAAAATTGGATGAAGAAAATCCAACGTATGCTGGTTTGGCTCAGGAAAATGGTTTTGGCTCCGCATAATTGAGCGCGTTGTCGTGGCTGGTAAAAGGCATAGCAGCGCTCTGCAGAAAAGAGTGATAAATATGACCTAACTGGCGCTTAGTGTTTCTGATTGGCCCATCATAATGATTCGTCCAGGTGGTTTGCAATTAGTAGTCCCAGTTTCAGTTTTATGGATGGGTTTGCAACAGAGTACAGAACTAAACTTGGATGTGAAACATATTTTCGCAGGGTCACATACTGAGCACCGCTGGAGAAGCTCTAAGACTAGCCCTGCATTTTGGCAATGTCTCCCAGCTGTTGTGGGCCTTACCCATCAATGAATAGTAATGATGAGCTGTAAACTACTCCAAATTCTTGTTCTAGTGTTAAGGCCGACCCAATCACAGCTGCAGTAATTATCGCTGGCCAAGGCGGTTTCAGTCCACATGGTCTTATACCAGAACCGAAAGCATTACGGTTTTTGTACTGCAAACTGTATGGGCGTAAGAGCCTGTGGTACTGCAAAGATATTTTTAGTGGTTGGAAGCACCCAAACAAAATTTGGGGTTTTTTTTATCACCTTACCATGCCTACCACTCACAACTGCAAAAAATTTATCAAAAATTTATTTATTTCAACAAAATGGGGTTTAACAGCCCTTATTTAATATTCCAGAATTTTGATAAACAAGATTAAGTAAACAAGTTACAAAGGCTTTATGAATGAAAATGTGGTAAGTTAGTGGTTGGGACACTCATTCTGAATCCGGTTCACAGAAGGCTTGCTGGGGGTTAGCCTGGTTTCCACTGGATTCAAGTTCATTTTCTCTCTCCATGAAATTAGTCCATGGAAATATTCTATGTCATATAGGTAGCTTATTGGTGCAATTACCCACGTAGATGAAATTTGATTACATGCATATGGATGAAATAAGGCTAATTTGATATGATCACAAAAGGATTTGGGCAAATTGTTTTTCAAAATGGCTAAAAATTGGTGTCTTTCAATGATTTGGGTTGTCAATTTTTGAGAAGGAAATTTAAATTGCCTGATTCAACAACATTAGGTCCCATAGGTAGCCAAAACTATAGAAAGAAGGCTATTTTTTTTAATTTTCAAATTATTTTTGTCGCCAAATCTGACTAAATCATCATGTGGATGATCACCTTTTTAGCTACATTGGAAAAAGACAAAAACCAGAAAAAACATTGCAATGTAGGTGCTGATTGGCCTAATTGACCCAACCCCCCATAACTGCACCAATTTTGTTTTGGATGAAAATGGCTCATCCCAATTACTGAACCTAGCACAGTTAGGAGGTTTGGTCAAACTTACTTTTTTCACCCACGTACCTACCCTGCTCACCTAGCTATCCCATTCACCCACACTACCCAGTACCCACCTACCCCACTGACACCTAACTACACCATCCATTTTCAAAAACATATTTTTCTTTTCTTTTCTGACATGGCCTTCCTCGCCAGCACAAGGAGAAGGCGTTGTTAAAGATATTTTTTGTTTTCTGGCGCCTCATTGTCATCTTCAATAAAAGAAATTCTTATTGTTATGTTTGAAGAAGATGACAATGAGCCCGAGCTCATCATCATCATCATCTTTTGGTTATTTTTCCCTTTGATGTAGAAGATGACAACGAGATGGCTCATTGTCATCTTCTTGCCTATTGTTAGAGAAGTTTTTCACTAGTTGGTTGTCATCATTTTGTGTTATTGTCTTGTTGCAAATAAGACAATAATCGTCGTTCTCATTGATGTCTTTTTGTGTTTCCATTTTGTATATAAAACAACAATGATCATTATGTTAATATTCTTTTCTTATGTTTCACGTTGTAGAGAAGAGGACTTGACGAGGGTTGCACTCATCATTTTTTTATGTTTTATCTTTCAGGAAAAATGATGATGAACACAAGTCATCGTTGTCTTCCATGTTTTAAAATTTTAAATTATTATAAATAAAAAAGATTGTGTGTTCTTATGTTCATTTCTTCCTACAGAAAAAACAACAACTATTGATATTAGAGTTTGGAGCTTAAATTTTTTTATCATTCGATCTTTGCTTCTATGCAAAAAAGTTTTGTAATTTGCCCTAATTGGTGCACCCATCAAGTTTTAAATATACATTGCCTTCACACATATCATGTTGGATTATTTTAACTTGATATTGTATTCATATTGTGTGCATTGAAATCATTAGGTTAGAATGCTAGTGCTTTTGAAAGTAGAGAAGAAAAAATTAGGTATCAGTTGTTCTCTTTGGTTTTTTTTTTTTTTTTGTCTTTTGTCATTTTAGAATATAAAGGATCTTCACTAAGTATCACATCTTGGGCCCCAATGAAGGTCCTCTGGTCTTGTATTGTTGCCCTATTGCTCAATGGACACACCCTTATGCAATTTCATTGTCAAGATGATTCAAGCCCATTTTCTATTCAAAGATGAGAATATTTCCCATTTTAAATATAGATACGTAAAGATCTCTTCTATTCATCATGTTAGAGCCTTTGTAATTTTGTGGTGAAATTGAATCTTTGTAATTTTGTCAATGAAATCAAGTTTACAATGTCTCCGCTATTGAAAAATGGGTTATCACGTGGGACATTGACATGTTCTTTGATCAAGAAATATCACAAGTAATAGATTTAGAAATGGTTTATTTAATTATTTTCAACTAATTACATCCTTCTTCATTGGATGAAAAGTAATTATTTGTTTCATGACAATCACTTAATGTGGTTACTTTAGGCAAAAGAACCTTGGAAAGGTTGTGGCAATGCTTCCTCCCAAGAAGTCTAAAGCAAAGAAGAGGGTTGTTCCCCCTCCCCATGTTGAAGAATTGTATGAAGAGTCAAATAAAAAAAAGGTGATACATGTGGTTGAAATATTTTTTATTGTTTTTTACTAGGTCTTCCTTTGTTTCTTTTATCTACACAAGTTCAACTTCATAAGCTACTTAATTTATGTTAATTTGTCAACTTATTTGCATAACTAGTTGTGGTATTATGTGGCCACCAAAATAAGTGATGAAGCTTGGGGTCAAAGCACTAGTCAAACTAGTTTCCCTTGTATAGAAGCTAGTAGCTTTTGAAAGCAGTGATGATGATGAGGATGAATCATTTTATGAAATACTTAATGAACCCATCCATTTTTTTATGTTTATTTTTGCCTCTTGTTTTGTAAGCTAGGATTTTTTCAAATGTTGTATTGCATGGAACATGGGTGAATTAATGAATCAACATTTGTTAATCATCTAAGGTAAATGAAGAATGAAGAACAAATAAGAAGAAATGTTCAAAGAATTGTCAAACAAAGAATCATCATACATACACTAACTTTTGAAAGTAATTTTTATAAATTTCATCCCATCCTCACTTTTGATTTGAAAATGGGGGGTGAATGATTTTTTTGCCCAATTTTTTCTAAGCAATACATATATGTTTAGAATGGTGTTTCTTTCACATGATATTAAGTAATACCCCAATGCAAATATGTATCATGGGTTTAGGGTTAAAGTTTTTTTTATAATACCTTCATTATGTTTAACATTTATCACCTAATCTAATTGCAATACACTTATCTTATATCAATGCATCTTTCATCTTTTGGTGTAATACCCAAATTGATTTTATGGTTATTTGGTTGTGATTACTTGTAGGGCCTAAGGTGGCTTCTCATGAAGGTGATCATAGAGAAGTCTTTGCAAAAGATGCAATGGAAGATGTGAATTGGGCACATGAAATGTCAAGGTGCATGTGTAAGATCAATGGATGCACCAATAGTTATGTGGCTAAGTGGTTGATTTATCAACATATGCATAACAAACATGGGCTTCACATGAAAGCAAATAAATTTGGTTATCCTTTTATTTGTTTTGGGTAGCCAAGGTGACAAAACAACTAAGCCATGAATGTTCACATTTTGAGCAACCCACAAACAAACCCTTCATGAAAAGGAAGCAATTGATTGAACAAAAAAGAAAGTTGAAATTAAATGGGATTGAATTGAAATTGAAGCACAACATTTCAAGAAAACTTGACAACCTTATATTGGTCAACTTAGCTTCTAATAAATTGCTACGCATCATTGGCATACCCATGTGGGGTGGGGTTTATCCCACATCCCACCTTTTCATGGATTAAAAAGGATGATGATCTTGTCAAAATAATTCAAATAAGCAAAGTTGGTTATGTAAAGCGTTTTAAACTCACATGGGATGCCCATAATTGGAACTTCAAATCCATGATGTCAAATTGAAAGCAAGAAATGCAATCCATGTCCAAGTATCATGAATCTAAAATTATTCATGGCTAGTAAATTTGTAATCACTTAACTTTCTTTTTTTTTTAATTCCATCATGCATTTGAATTATGACATTATTTTTCTTTTGGTCACTAAGCTTTGAGATACCACAAAAAAGGCTTTGTAGTGGATGTAATCTAATTAGCATTTCATAACATCCTTTCAATCACCACCATGCGGCAAAGGTTGTAAAAGTTGTGCAAATTTATTGAAAAAACATGGGCATTTTTTATGATTCTTCCATAAGCTAAAATGCAACTTAGAGGATAATGTTAAGTCATTATAGCCTAATTTGTGGTGGGATTTTTCTGTATTTTAATAACATTTTGTATTGTGTTCACTTTATATAAAATTTTGTAACTTTATTTCATTTTCATTTGGTGCAATCCTAATTTGTAATACCTTGCCTTTCACTTGATGTCATATTCCAAATGCATGCCATGTTCAATCCACCACAAATGGGTTAAATTAAAACAAAATCAATTAACAATACCTTCATCTTTAGGTGCAAACATCAACTATGGGCACGCCCCCTTTTTTTTTTCAACCCCATGTTCCAATACTTACATCTAACCTGTTGTGTAACCTCACCAAAAGCCCCCTTTAATTTAATAGGTTTTGATTATGCACATATTGTAGAATTTGTTCCCTCATCATCTAAAATTACTTATATTCATATTTTCCACAAAACACAATACCTACATCTAATGGACCAAATACAATATCTAAAATAAAATTATAAATAGAAAATTAAAAGGCTTTATAATATATTATATTTATATCATAAATGATAGTATTTAAACATATTGTGAATTATTATAGAACAAAACCTATTAACCATAAAAAAAAAATGAAGTCTTGTATTAAAAATATAAATAATACTACTAATGCAAATAATAATAATAATAAACTTTACATTCAAAAATTCTTCAAATTAACCCTAAGTTTTTTTTTCTTAATTTTTTCATGTTGCACCAAAAGTGGTGATCAATTATAAGAAGATTTAACCAAATCTAATTACAAGACAAATAGACAAGTAAAAAATATAGGGATTCTATTACATGTTGACCAAACATTAAGACTTATTAGATAAATAGGGAAATTTCAGATGAAGAAAGGTTAATAATTTCATAATTTTCTTTGTCAAAATGTGGCAATTTATTTGGAAAATTTCCAAATAGTTCCCTTGACCATGTTGTAAAGTGGTGAACTTCTACCACAAAAGTTTTTTGAACAAATGTTGCATATGGGTGAAATCATGAAAAAATGAACTAGTTGAGCCAAGGTTTAAATCCTTTCCAAGGACTACATTTTTCACATGGTATTTTTCTATTGGTTTATGATGCATTTTTCACACAGTTTTTTCAAATTGAATATCAAATTTGAAGCCAAATATGACATATAACATGATAAAAACTCAAATTTTTTTCATCAAACCTTACATTATAATTAAATCTATCACTTATTTTTGAACCATGATTACAAGTTCAAAACTATAATAATGCTTAAGGATTTTCGATATCAAAATCTAAAAAGACATATGTATTTTTATTTTTATTTTGAATTTTTTGAAAGCATGGATCCCTTCTTATGGAACATATTAAAGTTCACAAAATTTTTGAAATAGTTTGGTGAACATTTGATGAGGAAAAAATACTTTTGAAACAAAAAACCACATTTCCACATGTTTTCTTGAATTAAGCACCTAAAATGATTCGTGAAACATGGTGAATTTTCATGAAATTTTTGTAGTTACATTTTTGAAAGTATAAGAATTTATTTCAAAAACTAAACAAATCATTTGATATATAGTGTTCCCACGGTGATTTTTCAAAAATTCAAAAAATAATTTTTAAGGATTTTCCACAAACTTTGTGGCTCCTTTTTTCATGTTTTCATCCATATGCATTATATTAATTTTGATTCAATTTACTAAAATATCATTGAATTGCAATTTGAATTTTTTCACATTAATAAAAATATTTTAAAAATTAGAAAACAAATTAGGCATTTTATTCAAAATTAAACAAAAATTTAAATTTACATTTGAAATTGATTCAAAACCATTATATACAAAATTAAATCCTCAACCCTAAGTCCTAATTATATTATAATGTTGAATTAAATTTTATACAAATAATTAATTAATCAAAATCAATATCTTTAATTTCAATATACATTATTTGAGACATTTCAATATTAAATTATATTAATATTTTAGAATTTAATGTCAACAAACAAATAATAACCTATATTTTGGATTTGAACTTTATTTATGTTTTTGTTTTCAATTGTAACATGGAGGTGTATGTATAATTCAATAAGTATTAAATTTCATTATAACATGGGTGATTGTTAATTTGACACAATAACACATTTATTGAAATATTCAATGTTATGGCAAGAAAACAAAGGGAAAAAAATACCCTCATTATAAAGTTAAGTATGTCATATTGCAATAACCATTTGTAATCATTTGTTATGAATGTCAAAAAAACAATATTCACATTTTCAACCTAAAATCATATCTTACATTTTATAATGCATTACCTTTTGATATAAATGCATTTTTTTCACTATGAACATGATTACATTTGTCAAACCTAAAATTGAAACTCCCAATGTAAACCCACATTGCATAACTTACATCCATCAAAACAAATCATCATTGTGATGACAAAGGATAGGACAATATCCACATCAAGTGGTAAAAAAACCCCATTAAAAGGAGTGGGGAATTAATAGTACCCTCATTTAACATATTAAAAATTTATTTTGACCCACGAAAGTTGTGAATTATATGCAATACTTATATTGGTGCATTTAAGCCTTTAATTATATTATACCTTAATCCTTTGCAAAATCTACATGCAAGACCTTAAATGCCATAAAAGACAAGATGGGTAAGCATTACATGCATTTTCAATTGGTGATTATTAAACAACTAATTTGCAATATTTACAACATATAAAGTGGTAGATTAGTTGGAAATGATGTAAGTATGCAATATCCACCTTTATATGACATTGGAGCAATATGTTCATGTTTGGCAATTCTAAATAATATGTGCAATATTGCCTTAGTAATTAGAACTCAAATGGTGAATGAAGCTTTAACATTCGAACCTTAGATGCTGATTAATATAAAATAAAAGCATTAAAACAAAAATAATTGCATTTTTTGACATTATTGTAACATCATGCACATTTAAGTAATGAAAATTTAATATGGGGGATAAATACAAGTGGTTTTGTCTTATCTTTTTTATTCATGAACATTTTTTTAATAGATATTGCCATGTTCTAACATCACCTCATGTCAATCTTTCATCCAACACATTAAATTGCCAAATCCATCATTGATGTAATGAAACACCATGCAAGGATGCATGACTTTGTTTCCCTTGGAAAGGTGAATACCTTGTACATTTGTTGCAGCCACACCCAACAATGATTTGGCATGGTCTATGAATTGAACTCCACCTTCTTTGACTTCATTGATGATTTCTTGCATTATGTTGTCCATTTGAATAATTGTTTTTTATGTGGGGGCAAAGGAATTTGAAAGTTGATTATGATCCTTTTATTCTTTGACATTAGGGGAAGTATCGTTGGTGTCATAAGCCCACACATGTCAATAATCCATCTTCGAAACATTCTTCATTAACCTCATCTTCATCAAATTCATTGTCATAAATGTGCAAATGGGTAAGGTTCACAAAGATGGCAACAAAACCTTCATGATCAGATCCATACCATGTCCCACAATATTGAATAATATAATTTTTAATGAAATCAATATATGTAAGAAGAACAACTTGATGTTTGTACAAATTTCCATGCAACACCCATTCACATGTGCAACAAACACATTTGGTGAAAGGAAATGGGACCTTGTATGTCATATTTGGATGTTATTGGCTTTGTACCATCCATGCATGTTTAGTTCCGTTCAAATCATCTATTTCATAGGTAATTGGGTGACATGGGTGTGAGGGATCAATGTGGCATTTTTAACATTTGTTTTCACAATGTGTTCCACAACTTTGTTTTTAATAAACTTATGTTTCTTCATTTCAGCCATGTGCATGTAATAAATATTTTTAATTATTATTGTGAATCTTCACATTAACCAATCAATTTGTCAATTTTGAAGCTTCGTTGTCTTTAAGGGAAACCAACATTTAAATGCCCTAAGGTAATATCCAATGAATTCTTATGTGTCTTGGTTCGAATGTGGCACTTGTCAAAGAGTCACCATCCACAAATCTATGACAAGATACATTATCCCCACATGGGATTGCTTAGATCATTGGAATGGATATTTTGCGATACACACAACATGGTGGAACAACAATAATGGATTGAAAGTTAAATCACATACAAAGCTGAAAATAATAGGTCCAAAAGTGCTAAGTGCATGAATCACCAAACAAATGTTAGGTCAAGCTTTCAATGACTTTATTTCTCTCATGGTTTGTGAAGGTTTGAATGCTTTCACCCAATTCAATGGGCATGTACATGAAGAGTGAAGGTTGTCAAATGTTACATGATGCACCCCATTGTGTTTGATTTTTTCCATCAAATGTAAATGCCAAACCTTCAAAACATGTCATGCACAAAAGTAAATAGGCATTTGATCCTTGCGCCACACCATCCTACTAACCATACATAAAATAACAATTTATTAGTATTTCAATTAACAAGATTATCTACATATAGAGAATGTGGGATGAGGTTTTGAAATGGTTGCATGTAGATAACAACTAAAAAAAGGTGAAATGAAAGCAAAATTCAATATAATGCTCATAATTCTTATGATACATCATCAAAGATGAAACATAAAAGTTTCCACCTAAATAATTTCCCTTGAAGTTTTTTTTTCAAAGGAGTAGCTCCACTGAATCATTGCATGTTTGGTGACTTGTAATGATCCATGTGATTAACACTTCAATGTGATGTGCATCAAACACCATCAATGTGAACAAATGAAATTTCACACCATTGGTGCCAAAGGTGGCATCCATTGGAACTACCCCATTATCACTTAATGAAACCATGGATTACAATTGACATGGGGTTTATATCCCTATTATGAATGGGCAAGAAAAAATCTTGTCCTTTACCACCCCCACATATTGCGACTATTGTTTGATTTGATTATATTTCAAATACATGTGGCCATTTACGTTTGCAAAGGGCTTATTGCATTAATTAATGGTCAATATTGTTCATAAATATTACATTCACTATGTTGTTCACTTATGAGTATAATTTGAACCTTTTGAAAAAAAATTCAAATTATTGATGTGGAAATTGAAATAACTTTTAACTTTATTTAAACAATGCATTATAACGGGTATGTGATTTTTTCAACAATTTTTCAACTATCAACATGGTACATGAATTGAACCATCAATTTTTAACATGTTCAAACCATTACTGATGAATTGCATTTTACAAATCTTACCATAATTTAATAAAACACATGTAGTAATTTAATAGCCCACATTTATATTGAAATGAACTAATGAAATTTTTCACATCTTTTGAATTATCAACATGTGTACATGAATTGAACCACTCATTTTTAATATGTTAAAATCGATATTCACAAGTTGCATTTTGATTTATCAAAATATATTAAAACACATGCAATTCAATGTTTTATAATTATATTTAAATGGTTTAGTGAATTTTTTCACATTTTTGGAACTATCAACATTTTTACATGAATTAAATCATATACTTTGAACTTATTGAAATCACTATTCAAATGTTGCATATTGCACTTACTAGTATATATTGAAACACACATAACAATTTAATGTTTCACATTTATATTTGAATGGGTTAGTGAAAATTTTCACATCTTTTGAATTATCAACATTTGCATATGAGTAGAATCATTGAATGTGTTACAACTAATTACTTACGAGTTGTATTTTGCACCCACCATAAATTTTTTAAATGGATGTATAAAAACTAAGTAGATATCACATTTACATTTGAATGGGTTAGTGATTGGTCAAATGTTCATGCATGCAAAGTTTAGGATGCATGTGGACTTTTAAAATATAATTTTTTCATATATTAAATTCTTGTACATTTATGTAAATTAAAATGTATGTTTTTCCTTGGTTTGGTTTAGGCATCATGGAAAAGTTTTTTATTATGAACCTTCATGATGCCACACCAAAAACCTTTAGGAATAATCCTTAATTTGTTTTCCATTTTTGCCTTTTGGTGTATGATCAATGTTAATTTTTTAATATTATTTTAAAAAATTAAAAAAATAAAATTTCTTTGAATGATGATGATTATTAAAATTATTTTTAAAATTTAAAATTATTTTAATTATAGATTATTGATTTTTTTACTTGTTATTTTTATTTTAAAGATTATTTATCAAAATTTGAGGGCTTGTTTTGTCACAAGTTTATTTTGAAATATTTAGAGGTGAATTTTAAATTTTTATTTTAAAAAAAATAATTGAATGAATTATAAATGGTGGTCATATAATTACATCAATGAATTTTTTGAATCTTTTTTTCAAATTTGTGGTGTTCTTCAAAATCATCCACAACAATATTTAACCATGTTTTGGTTATAGACTATGTATATGGATGTATAAATTTGTAAAATATTTTAATATTTTGGCTCAAGTCCTAGAACCCATCGCAGAATTATATCATTACAAATTTAAAACTTGAAATTTTTGGTTTCTTACTTTAAAATATTTTTTTGATATTGATGGACTTTTTTGATGTTTACAAAATGATGGAAATTCACCACCCAAGAAAATATTTAGTTACACCACTAATAATTATTCTAATGTTTTCAAAAAAGAAGAAGGATAAGTATTATAGTGATTTTAAACATTGAACTTAAAATTTGTTTTTAAAAAATTGATGTTTGAATTGTTTATGTGTTTAAGGTTGAAATTATTTAAATTATTTTTAAATTTTTATTCTTTAGGAGTTTTTTGTTCTTTACATTTTTCCTTGAATTTGCAAAATTGTTTCCAGTTTTTTTGTGAAAAAGAATTGCTAAACCAATAAAATGTGCTAGTCGTTGGAGAAGGGGGTGGGGCATATTTAATGCCAAAATTTCACCAAATTCTATTACTTTTAATTCTACAAAAAAACCAAAAGTAAAATATATTCTTACATCCTTTAAAAATAATATTATATATATATTTTTTCAAAGTTGTGGATTAATCATTTGTTTTAGTTTATGATTCATGTTGTTAAACAAATATGGTATTGAGATTAAATAGTTATATTGATTTCTTATCTAAATTTTCTTCTCGTGGTTAATTATTGCCAATTTAAAGAAGTGAAAACATCAACCAAAGATTTTTTTTGAAAGAAAAAAATCCAAATTTGTTAAATTTAAAATATATGTTGTCAATTTTTTACAATAAATTATATTAGGTAACCATATAATTTAAATAAGTTTCCAACTTCATTTGTCTATAACCAAATATGGCTAAATCTTCTTATGAATGATTGTTATTTTAACAACACCATAAATATAAATAAAAAACTTTGTGCCTAATCATATTAGGGAAAATAAAAACTTGCAATTTTTCAAAAATTGGACACATTTTACATTATGGAAATAACATTGTTAAAGATTTAATGAATGAATTATTTTTGTATTCACAAATAGTGTAAATCAATTTAAACAAAATGACATTTGTATATTTATTCATGACATGTTATTTTAATTTATTTTTTAAAATTTTAAATTTTAAATTTATCAATTATAATAAAAAAATTTAAGACATTATTGAATAATTTTCAAGATTCAATTGTAGCATTTGAATAAATTTTGAAAAAAAACTTGTATGTTAAAGTTTGAATTTCTTAAATAATTCCATGCTAAACATAATAAAATTAATTTTTTTCTTCATTAATAATGTTTTAAAGTGGTTTGGTGGTTAAAACCTTGATACACCTCCATGACATCATGGGTTCAAACCTTGATGAATGTGTGTATCAATGCATTTTGTATAAATGCAATATAGGAACATGTCTATCATGGTGAATGGCATTAAAGTTTTTTGACAAAAATGGAAAAATAAATAAATAAATTCACGACATGTAATTTTGTTGCAACATGCCATGAACAAATACAATCCATGACTCCATGATCCAATTTTTTTTTTAATTTGAAAAATTCATAAAAAATTATATGATGACATGGTGCTTTATTCCATGTCATATTAAATTAGGATATCATATATCCATATCATGATTTTAAAATGAAAAACTATCTGGTGCAACATGTGATTATTTGAAACGACTAAAAATTTATTTCACTAAAAAAGTCCTAATCAATTAATTTTTTTTATCAAAATCATATACGTTGCATATTAGTGAATTTGGGTAGTGGAAAGGACAAGATTTCTTTTTTGTGATGGGATATGAATCCTATTAACTTCATTCACATCTTGAAAATAAAACACATTATCCGAATGATTAAATGCCCATGTGCAAATGGAAGTGGAAGAATTTTTGTGTAAATGCCAAGTCCTTTTGTGTTTGTGATCCAAATAAGTAATGTCTTGTTACCTAATGAAATTGCTTCTTGTCATCACTTTTCCTACATTAATTTTAATTCACCATTTTGCCTTATGTTTGTCATATATTTGCATGATAATGTAGCTTGAACCCAATTTAACCCAAATATGGTCCTTGAGGGTTTTGATAGTCGTGGGGCAAAAAATGATGGTCACATAATGGAATCAAGGCCATGTTTGGCACATGTGGGCTCACCATTGGCCCATGTGCATGGTCAATGGTAGAAGATTATCTCTACCACTTTAGGTCATGTGTATGTAATTGCCTTATTGAAAATTGAGTTAAACAACCTTGCATAAGGATTAATGGTAGTTTGGGTCTCCATGATTGTCTTTTGATCCATACCCCCACATGCATACCCTACCTAGGGTTGGGTAGGATAAAAGATTTTTTTTAAAAATTACATAACAAGGGTGAATAATAGAGCATCATACATAATATGGCCAAGGACGCGGTTTTGGATTCTTGGCATTTTAACATTTGCTTCTGGGGGTACTCATTTATAAATTGTTACACTCCATTGGGAAATTTTCACGGCTTCATTCACCATTTAAATTTTTTGAAACGCGTGCATGTGGGATGTATACATGTTCAACTTTGATTATATGTGCCCTTCCATGTCAAACATTCTTTGTCCAAACAAAGCCCATGTTGTTGAAGGGTGACCTCCTTGGGTTTTGAATCTCAATACATTGAAATTTTGAAACGTGACCCATGTTTGAAACTAAATTTGAATTGATTGTACAAAAGAAGATGGTAAACTGATGTCAATATCCAAAGACCTATACTTGTAATACTTTTAATTACATGTTAAATGTCATAAATTCCATATTAATGTGAAATGTACATGCTCCAAGTGCTTGATTTGTATCCCTCATCTAAACCTTATATAATCATACACACAACATCTTATATGTTAAGTATGGAAAATATATGATACGGTCTATGGCGATAATTGTAAATCTGAAACTATGATACTTACAAATCTATTTTTAATCCATATTATCTTTTGACACTTTAAATGCAATACCCACATGATGGTCACCAAATTACACTATCTATCGGAGAAGAAAAGGCAATACTTACATGACAAATTTAAAATGCACATTATATGTGGGTGGCATTATGTATTACCCACATTATGACCTTAGATTCACATTATCTATGGGAGAAAAAAAATGCAATACTTGCATGATAATTTAAAAATTCACATTATATGTGGGTGGGAAAATGCAATATTCACATTATGACCTTAAATCCACATTATCTATGGTATAAAACAATCCAATATCTGCATGATAATTTAAACATGCACACTAGATGTGGGTGACAAAATGTAATATTCACATTATGACCTTAAATCCACACTATCTATGGGAAACCAAAATGCAAAATCCATATGTCAAACATGGAACATTCTTAGTGGAATTTGATGATTATGTTAAATCATCCAAGGAGATCGATTTGCATGTATTAAGAACAAAACAATAAAATTAATAATAAAACGAATATCATATTGTTGATGTTAAAGATGATGTCATGTTCAAAATAGTTGTAGCTTAACTTGAAAACACAACTTAAATAAATCAACACACATTTCATTAAATCCTTAAACTTAAAACCTTAAATAATCCTAATGGTAGATATTTTCAACCTTAATAATTATATACACATATACAAATGGGAAACAAAAGATTTTTATAACAACTATGCTTTGAATTTGAAAGTTAATCAAATTAATTTTTTAATGAATGGAAGCATTAGCCCTAGAGTTTAAAACTAACAACACCAATATATATATATATATATATATATATAAACTTAAATTTTAATGGTAGATATATCGTATTAATTAATAATTATATAAACATATACAAATGCCATACAAAATAGTCTTCTAAGAATGAATGATGAATTAAAATTCAAACGCAATGAAACAATAAAATTAAATGAATAAAATAAAAGTTTACTCTTTCATTTTTAGTGCATGGTCTCTCCAACTTGAGGGCCCAACTTGAGACCTTTTCCATTCACCTTGAAAATATATAAAATGATTATTGTTGCAAATTTGTATATGAAAATTTATCCTCAAAATCCAACCTAAGATTGATTTAAATTAGTATTAAAAATTGTGAAAATTTCAGAAATGTTTCATATTTCCTTAACTTAAATTTATCAACCCTATTGGTTAACTAAATTAAGTGCATCTTGCCTTAAATGGTTTAAAGTGGAGCCAAAGGTTTAAAATTGGCGCCAAATTTTTTTTCACAATTGTAATACCCACATTTTAAGGTATAAATTCTTCAATCAAAGTCCACAATTTGCAAGTGCATAGGTAGGTATGATGATGGGTGGGTAAGTAAGTTTTGCCAAGAGATAGATATTTTGCTAGGAAGTAAAATGGTATTGCCAAAAACATATAAATTTCACTATAAAAAAATGTTTAGTTAAGAAAAAATAGAAGTTTTAAAAGGAGGCAAATGTTTAACCATGATGAAATAGATGTTTTTTTAAGATTTAGAGATTTAACCAGATTTTTATTTTTTTTTGCTGAGACATAGAAGTTAAGCCAAGAAGTATAAATTTTTTTCTAAAATGTAAAACTTTAGCCAAACAATAGAAAAATTTAATGAGGAAATTATAAAGGTTTTTGCTAAGAGATAAAAATTTAGCCAAAAAACATAGAGGTTTTGTTGAGAAGTAAAAGTTTAACATTGAATAAATAAAGTTTTTACCAAGAAGAAAGATTTAACAAAGGTTTTTTTAAGAAACAAATTTTTTTGCTAAAAAAAGGTAAATGTTTAATTAAACAAAAAAAAATTTGTCAAATAAGCATAGATTTAGTTAAGAAAAGATAAAAGTTTTGTTAAATGATAGAGCTTTAGCCAAGAAGAGACACAATTTTTGCTAAAGGGCTTAAGGGTTCAGCCATGTAAAGTTTTTGTTACAAAATAAAGGTTTTGTTAAGAAAGAAAGAAGTTTTATCAAGAAGCAAAGGCTTAACCATGAGAAATATATATGTTTTGCTTAACAATAAAGGTTTAACCAAAAAAACATAAAGGTTTTGGTGAAGGGTAAAAGTTTAACTAAAAAAATATAAAAGTTTTGTCGAAAAGTAAAAGTTCAACCAAGGAATAGAAAGGTTTTGCCAAGTGGTAGAAGTTTAGTTTAAAAGACAAAGGTTTAGTGAAGAAAATATAAAGGTTTCATCGATATGTAAAGGTTGAGCTAGGAAATAAAAAGGTTTTCGTTGAAAAGTAGAGATTTAACCAAGAAAAAATAAAAGTTTTGTCAAGAGGTAGAAGTTTAGCCATGAAAGGATAGAAAGTAAGTAGGTGGGGGGGTTGGTTATAGTTGGTAGGTAGGGCCAAGATGTAGGTGAATGAATACGGTAATTAAGTCAATAGGATAGCTAGGTCTATAGGCTAACTAAGTTGGAGGGGTAGCATGGAGGTCAGGGTTGGGGCAAAAAGGCCAAGAAAAATAAAATAAACGAAAGGTGAACAACCAAAAAAATTGATTGTGGTACTATGTTGGTTAATAGAAGGTCAAAAGTTAAATGAAAAAAAAATCCCATCCCATGGACAAAACAACTTGCAACTAGTGTAATCATGGGTGCTAGTTCATTTTGGCCATGCTAATTCACCTTTCTCAAGAGTGTAGTTTTTAGAACATTTGCAATGACTACTAAAAAAATGCCAACACCACAATTTGGATGAATGTTTTGCCATTGTGGCATGATGAAAATTTTGTCCATTAAAAGCCTATCAAATGGTGTGGACTTTCCAAGTTTTTTGCCATGAGGAATTAATGCCTTTCGGTGGCCCATTGGCTAGCTATAGTCATCAACAATAAATTGATTGCAATTCATTGGTTAACCACCATGATTGTTGCATTTGTTGCTTTGATTATTAACTAAAGAAAATAGAATGTAAATTGGGGTGTTTATGGGTGGGGGAAGGGATAACACTTGAATTTAAAATGGGATATTTAGTGATAACAAGCAATTTCCAAGGGTACCATTAGAGATGTTATTATTCTATACATTAATGACCCCATTAAGTGCAATGGAATACGTAAATCCAAAAAGCCCACCTATAATTATTCATGGTACAAGTGTAAGTATTAGTGTGGCCTACATTATGCAAAAAATGACATTCTATGACTAGTCTTATATGACTACAAGTGGCATAATCAACTAAAAATAGCATAAACAACAAATCCAATTTGATTATAATGGCATAAATGACCAGTCCAATAGAAAAGGACCAATCATAGAATGTCATTTTTGGCATAGTCATTTGCTTTTGAGCACATATTGTAAAATTGAATCCTACATCTTCTTTGTTTGAAATCCAATTTCCATTAAAATTTTACACTTTTACTAAATTTCCAATGATGAAAATTTAAAATTCAACACCTTGTAGTTTTAAATTTTATGAAATAATCTCTATGAAATCCCACTCATTGAGGGCTTTCCAATAGTACCAATAATGTGCCCCAATTTTCCTAAATGTTTCAATTTTGATTTAATTAAATCTTCAAATGAAATTATTGTCAAATATATAATAATTCCCACAATATAGGTCTAAACATTAGAAAACCACCCTAGTGCACCCTATTCATTAAGGGCCTTCCAATGCTACCAACAATGCACTAGGGTCAATCTAGTTTGGGAAATTTCATTGTGACAAACAAATAAAACAATACAAAATTTCTCCTACCAAAACTATTTTTTGTAATTTAATTGAATTTTCAATGACAAAAACTATTCAAAATTCAATATTTTCCACACCTTAAAATTATGAAATTGTTTGATTTTCTTTTGATCAAAAAATATGTGTAGGAGTGAAATTACTTATTAATTTGTGTCATGTTCGTCAAATTTTGGACAACTTGTTTGTTTATTTTGTTGGTAAATTAAGAGAAATTTGTTAAAAGGATTTCAACCCTTCTAGTTTTAAAAATTTACAAAACAAAGTATTCATTATGTGCACATTATTGTAAACACCAAAGCTGAACATCGGTTGGAATAATGTTTAGTTGAAATAGTCCTTTACATGCAAATCTTTTGAACCTAGAAAATAATTCACATGATTTGCAAAATTTTTATTAAGGAATCCACACATTTATCTACTAAGGAAAAGTAATACCCATACATGTTATTCAAACCAAAGTGGAAACAAGGTAGTTGTTCAATTTCTATGAAATTTCCAATTCAAGAATTTAGAAATGGGAAGGTGCAAAATATATTGAACATGTTTGGGGTTTAAAATTGATAACCTACTTACATGAAAATTCCAAACATCCAAGAAAGTTTTAAAATTTTCATAATTAAATCTTCAATCCATAAAGATCTTATGGTTTTTTAGATGTTTCCTATTAAGCAAATATGTATTCTAATAAGGTTTCAAAAAAATCAATATTGACAAGTAGGTCATTGATAACTTTATTGATCTTATTGATAATCAAATGGTATTTGAATAACTAATAAACATTGGTCTTGATTTTTAAAACATTCAAAAGTGTATAAAACCCAATTGATTTTGGCATGTATAAGCCCATTGTGTTGTTGCCTTCATTGAAATCTTATTAGCGACCTTGAAATCATTATATTTTAACATGTTTTCGCTTTAAACATCATTACAAACATTTCAAGTTCTTTGATATTTTCAATTCATGAAGTGGTAATGTGAAGCACGGTAATGAATGTTGGGATTCTTAAGAATGTTTATTTTTGACATTAACACACTTCTCACTTTATTTTGGTGAGTGTTTCACTTCATGCCATGTTAAGGGGTTACTTTTGGCAAATTTCCCCATTTTGTTTGTGAGTTAAAACCTCAAGCTATGGTTGCAACAACAAAATTGGTTGTTTTTATTATTCCAATAGGATCACCAAACTCAACCAAAAGGCAATTGGTCAATGGATTTGCCTAATTATTAAGCACTAGTGGTAACCCGTGCCTGCAAGGCACAGACGGTTTTAGATGAAATTTTTGAGATGAAATCAGTTGATGGGTGAAATAAGATTGAAGTCTTTTGGTTCTTGAGAGTGTGAACCTTTGCACGGGAAGAAATGAATTTAGGACACTTACCGGTACTCTTCCACTAATGCGGTTGGAAGCTCTTCATCTGCTGCTGGCCGCATACTTGTACAAACCTAATTCACATGATTGTAAAAAGATTACAATTGCCACACACCCCAATTGCACAACCTATTGAACAAAGTTTGTGAAAAGAAACCAAAGAGAAAATCATGTGTTTGTCCATGAGAATCCATTGCCAGGTGAAATGAAAAGCTGATAGAAAAACAAAGCTCTAAAATGGGGATGCAATGCTTTATGGATCAAAAACACATTACAAAATGAAGTACAGTCACGTTTTAGGTTTGGGGTTTAGTTGTATTAAATGGTAGAATTAGCCATCATTGCTGATTCTAATAATTCTTGCCTACTTATTGTACTTAACAACCAAGCTATGCTGGTTTACGACCTACCTACAGAATTCAGCACATGTCCTTATTCTCTCTGTCACAAGATATTGGCTGATTATCTCTTCTCTGCATTGAAGAGCAAGTTTGGGAATAACCCACCTGTTTGATGTGATCAATGGTGGCAACAACATCAGTTCGTGGGTCAAGATAGTGTGAGTTGTCAACTTCTGCATACTTGGTCACCAGCACCTGTCACCACATTATTCCCATTGTGCCTGCCATCAGCCACACTTCCATTCTCAGAAGTCCACACCTACTCTCTCCAATTGTTTCTGTTTTTTTTGGTTCTCTGGTGGTGGGAAGAGGAAGAAGGAAAGAAAGCTGTGGACAATTTCTACTTTCCCAACATTCAGACTCCCCAAGAAAACAGAGATAAAGAAATGCATCCTCTGCCCTTCCTCCCTCACCAAGATTTGTACAATTCCTTCAACAACAAAAAACTTTGCACAATTCCTCCAACAACAAAAAATATTTGTAGAATTCCCTTGGACAACAATTATTTTGCACAATTCCATCATCTTCATCAGACATGGAAATCTGGGTCATTAGCAAAAAGAAAGCAAAAAAAAAACCTTGCTGCTGTGATCAGGAAGCTCAACATGAATCATGTGCTTGACATTGTATTCATTCAGACATGGAAATCTGGGTCATTAGCAAAAAAAAAGCAAA
>Ga0209611_10003426_pt1 | contig 27518 bp, 18 predicted proteins | sample S1TSphgellanicum_3_FD_187693 | JGI IMG/M metagenome (GOLD analysis project Ga0209611, IMG submission 187693) | Host-associated microbial communities from peat moss isolated from Minnesota, USA - S1T2_Fc - Sphagnum magellanicum MG (SPAdes) (version 2) | ecosystem: Host-associated > Plants > Peat...
GGGGGGGGGGGGGGGGGGGAAGTGGAAAGCGAATGGGGACGAAAACGCCCATCCGGCGCTCACGGCTACTGCCCCGGTGCTGACACCACACGGTTCCCTCAACAAACTTTTCAACGCCTGCCCTCCCCTGTAGGCGGCTGTTCTGCCGCTGACAGATGTAGCTGCTGCTGCTGCCCGTATCTTTTCTGCCAGTGTGTGACAGTGACGATCAGTCTGAGGAAGTTCTTTCCAAATCGTTAGGCGCCATCTTGTGTCTTCAAGCGCTTTCTTTTTGCGATTCTTTTCAGAAATGTTAGAAAATTTGAGTTTTCTCATCCGTTTTTCTGATTGCCAGATTTCCAAAAATGTTCATTTCTTTTTAAGAAATCCAGATTCTACATCAGATCTAAGCAGGTAGCTAACAATATGTCCAATGATGCTTCAATATTTTAATATTTTTTATTGCCAGATTTGCCTAAACGGTCTCATGTTTGATCGTCTCATTCATTCTACATCACAAAATTGAGAAAGGAAAAACACTGCCCCCCAACACAAGCCCAACGACTGTTGATAATCAATCAAACTGTAATGAAAGGCTGCACTGTGATTGCTGTGAAGTGAAAATCACGTCTTTACCCCAGAGGGGCTACACTGAACTAGTGTCGAGACCATTCTTAGGTTTGAGGAAGAACCTCCAGCTCTGGTTTTGAAAATTTTCATGGCGAAGGTTTCAAATTTTATTTTTTTAAAATTTAAAATTTTTTTCCTTCAAAGTGGGACCCGGTTTGGTTCTGGGTTTAAAATTTTAGGTGTAGTTCCAGATCTAATTCTTTTTCAAATTTTTACATTTGGTTGGTTCATAGTTCTTGGGTAGGTTTGAATATATTTTGGGTATCTCCCAATTAGCCCCTCAAACGACCCAAATTCAACCCTTAAAAAAAGCCCTTAAACACCCCCCGAATTCACCTCCAATCTTTTCCCTATTTCTATTGTGAAACACCCCCTGAATTCTAGCCCAATTTTGCTTCCAAAACACCCCCAAAATTTTCCCCCTATCTTTTATCCTTAATCACACCTCAAACATTCTTGCCCAAAAACATTACCAAAGTAAAGACCAAGAGTAATTATATTTTCATTTTTTTTCATTAAGGCTTCTTCTATTTCCATAAATTGCTCCATGGACACTAGCACCCACAAAAATGAGCATAATTTGGTCAATTCTTATAAATGCTTACAATTATTTCAAAATTCCTATGATTGACCAAAAGCATCACATGTTTATGCAAATACTTGCGATACTAAAGACTCTATTCATTTCAATCTAAGAACCAACACTCCCTAAAATTTGTTGGGTTACAAACCCAAAATAAGAAAATTGTACTTCAAAAGCTTTCCACCCTGCTAGTGAATTTTTGCATTTTTCTTCAATGACTTTTTTGAAATCATTCAACTTCTTTGATCACTAGCAATGTTATCTTTTTTATCAATCTCCATGAAATCATACAAATTGATATTTAAAAAACTTTGTGATGCAAAGTTAAGATTTTTTGCACCTACTTCATTTGGATTCAAAAACTTGGATGCACAAACTAAGAATGGAAACAACACATGTATGGCATATTCACCTACAACATATATGTAAAGTTCTTTCCTCCAACATATTGAATGACTCATTGCCAACATATTGTGAGATTTGTGATGTTGAAAATATAACATAAACAAAAAAAAAAAGGATTTAAGATTGTACCATTTGTTTTTGCATGCATTGTCGTAAAACTTGAGGTTCTACTCAAAATCTTGGATGTCATTAAAGTCAAGTGTCAAACAATTCACTCACCTTTGGCTTATAAATGATATAACAACATGAAACACATTAAAAAATAGTGAATAATCCAAACTTTGATGCAACACACATGATTATGCAACCGCACACCCCTAAATATTAACAACTTGGGTTATTACCCAAACCTATGAACTTAACATATTATGTTAAAATGTTATTAACTATTACATTACAAAAAATCATGTGTTTTTTATTGGTGTTTAAATCAACCATTTTTGCAATTATCATTTAAATTATCCTTCATGGCACCATAATAAAAGCAATTTGTAATCACATACTCAATTACAAAATGGTTTTAAGTTGTATATGTGATTATGATTTGTGACTATTAAAATGAAGATGAAAGTATGTTCATATCATTCACGATGAATGGTTACCAACAATAAAGGAAAATTTAATTGTTTTGGTGACTAGTAATGTGCTTCATAAGTGATTAAACAACATGTTTCATCTAGTTCAAATATCATCTAGTTGCAAATGTACATGTGTTAAATGGCTAACTAGGGCATGCAACATGTTATGTTGGTTTTCAATTATGTTTTATTTGCTATTTATGTGTTACATAACTAAAATGGGAATGATGCACAAGAATATTTATGTCAAATTTAATTTAAAAATAAATCCTTACACTATTAAAAACATGCAAAGTTTAGTTTACTAACCCATTTCATCACTATGAAGTTTTAAAATTGAAATGGGTTCACTACTTAATGTTTTAACCTAATGCAATTTCACTAGAGGTGAAATCATTTATGCCTTATTCATTAACATTCATCTTTTTGTTATTCAAATTATTTATAAATAAGTACAAATAGATATTTGAATATATATGTATATGTATGAATGTAAATATCTATTAAATGTATGTATTTATAAATTCATTAATAAATTTGGAATTCATACAACTTTTAAAACATATTATTATTTTATTAAGTTTATTTTCACAACTGAAAAGACCTTTCCAAAGAGAAAATAAAAAAATCATTCAAAATAAAATAAATATAATTTACAATACCAAAAATATGATGTGTGTATAAATTAATAATTAAGACGTTTACATAGAATGTGAGCACTTTATAGAATGCTAAAATAATTTATCCTTAGATCAAAATAATGTTCTCTAGCATTCATTTTTGTGTTATTCAAATTATTGTAAACATAGATTTAAGTTGATTTTTAATTTTAATTTCTGAATTTATTGAAATTTCATGATTATTTATTTATCAAAACCTTTAAAAGTACAAAGATTTAATATTTTTAATAAAATTGAATAAATTTTATAAAATTGAAAACTTATTAATTCACATAATTCTAATATTTTATATAACATTTATGAATTATTAATAATTATAATTAAGATATAAAAAAATTATTTAAAAATTATTGACTAAATATACATTTAAAATTTGCAAGATATAATGTCATACCATATAATAAGATTTTTAAAAAAAGTTCTGAAACAAAAAAATCAATGTTGTTTCTTAAATAGATTTTTTTACAAATTATGTTATTTGAAAAAACAGTTATCAAAACATATTGTTGAAATGTATGAAATAAAAAAATTCAAATGCATTTTCAGTCAATTTTTTATCTATATATATATATGTGAAAGTCTTAGAAGGAAAATATAGAATGAAATTTAAGTTTTATCATTTGGACAAAGTATGAAAAAGATAGTAATGGTTAAAGAAAGAGTTTTTTTCAAGTCACCAATATTGAAATGTAGTAAATTGCAAGGTTCAAATGTATTTTCCATCAAATTAAGCAGTTTTTTTTTCTTTAAAATATTGAAGATTTGTACATTTTCAAAAAAGTCTTCTAAAATGATTTTTTTTTTCCCATTTGGACATAATATGGAAAAGAAAATAACTATAGTTAAAATTGGTTTTTGTAAAACAATTAGATAAACAACATAAGAAATCTAATCATCGCCCTAGTTGTTTCATACCAAATGATGTGGTGGATGGTAACGGCAATTGGTTATCACCTTGATATCTAAGGGCAAAAACTTTGCTAAAACTTCCATGTGGTCAATGGTGTACATTGACTATATGGTGAGCATTCTATGTTTACCATACATTCATAAAATGATATTTTGATTAATAATGAAAAAATAAATATTAATTTAATATTAATAAATTATTCAAATTATTCAAAAAATTATTTTAAAAAATGTCATGTGACAATTTTTAATTTGATTAATTCCTAGTGAATTCACTTGTTGATACTTGTTGTTGATCATAAAAGATGTGTTGGATTCACCAGATTTATAATCTAATGAGTTAAGTCATGATTTCATTTAAATAATTAGTGAAGTTTTTAATGAACTAGAAACACATCCCTCTTAGTGTTAAGTTGTTTGGTAACCCTTAAGTAAGCCTATGTACACCCTAGGTAGATCACATTTAAATAATTTAAGTAGCCACTCAACAGCCTTTAGGTACCTTAGGTAGACTAAACATGGGCCCATAAGTAAACTAACTTATTTAAAATAACCCTTTGGTAGCTTAAGTAGTTTACACAACTTTAGGTAGGTTCCTAGGTAACTTAAATAACCCCAAGGTAACCCTTAAATACCTTAAATAAATACCTTAAATTTACATAATATTTAAGGGTTGTTTAAAGTAAAGCCTAGTAGTTTCTAAGTAGCCCTTACATAACCTAAATTGCCCCTAGGCAAGCACCTTGGTATCTTAGTAGCCTAGGTCCCCCTAGATAGGCCCTTAGGTACCTTAGTTAGTTCAGGCAACCCATAGGTAACCCCTAGGTACCCTAAGTAGCCTTTAAGTAGCTTAAGCAACCTAAGTAACTTCTAGGTAACCTTTACATAGCCTAATTAGCCCCTAGGTAGGCACCTAAGTACCCTAGGTAATTTAAGGAGAATTTATGTAGCTATTAGGTACCCTAAGCAATCCTTAAGTAGGCCCATAGGTACTTTAATTAGTTTAAGCAACTTTTAAGTAAGTCTTGTGGTAGGTTGACTACATCACTTAGGTAAGTTAGGTAAGTTGCCATTTCATGTTATGTAGAAAAAAGTTGGTACATTAGTAGGCATTTTTCCCTTCAATATGAAGGTGAGGGATATTGAAGGTGAGGGGATCAAATCCTTATTATTGCAACCTCTCTACCCTAGTTTAATTTAAATAGTTTAAGTGCCTACTATAGGTTGAGATGTGTAGCCTAAGACACCTAGGCTCCCTAACGCATGATTGTAGCTTAGGCAACTTAAGTTAGGTAGGTTAGGTTTGTTAGCCTAGGCACTTTAAGTTAATAGGGCTAGGTGGTTTAACTTAATTTAACTTAGGTAGGTTATGTGGTGGCATTTGTTCAACTTGGAGCTTGCCATGTGTGAACATTTCAATGATCAAAAAAATTATGCATATTTTCACATTTAAACATGTATTTAACTAATTTCGGACTAAATTGTCAATTTTGAACTTTTTCTCACCTAGTGGTTAGGATCAAGTTTGAGACAAAACATTGTTAACATCTATTTGTTGGAACATTTAATGTGGCAACACATTATTAATATTTCTTGTTGCATCATTTGGTGGTCGCCAAGTGAAAATTTCTTTTTAATTTTTCAACTTCCAAATAGTCAATTGTTAATTATGGATTTTTCAAAAGTTTGGAATCAATTAAATACATGATTTTTAGTCATAAAACTAGTTACAAATGATGGTGCCACATGGACATATGTTACTATAGTGCATTTTAATCATTAAAAAATAAATCATAAATGACCATACTATGTAGGCTAGATGTCAATTGGATGAAAAAGGGTGTAAATTACACATTGATGCAATTGTTGTTTCAATTTGGTGCCACATAATGTCTTTTTCAACAAAACATTTATGCAATTTGTCCAAGGTGACTATAGGAATTTCAAATCACATGTGTCATTTATGACCCAAAAAATTCAAAAATTAGTTGTTAATGTGAAAACTCCTTGTAGTGATGTCTTCCATGGTAGAGGGCAATGGTTTGCTTGAACTCCAAAATCTCTTGGAATAGAATGACCCTTGAAGCAAACTAAATCTTTATTGAAGGTTTCAACTTCCATGGGGGATTCCATTGTATGCTAAAATTCAAATGTGTTTTATGTCACTCTTGTTGTCCCTTCTCACTCTTTTTGGTCCATTTCATCATCGTTCACAAAGTAGATTGTGATTCCCTAAATGAAATTGAAGTTAAATTAACACAAACTTTGGAATCATTTGTGGCATGTTGACCCACATGCCCCCAACAAAATCCTACAAATGGTGTTATCAATCTGAACTCTTCACATGAAACAAAAAATGTCAAAATGATGGTCATGGTTGAGACTCGAGAGATACCTTCCCTCATTTTTGACCCAAACATTTAACCCATGTTTTGCAAACACCTCATTGACATGCAAAGGCATGGCATTCCCAAATGTTTCCATTGTTTCCAAAAATCAAGTTTTTACGATGGGAACAAAAGTATCCATTGACCCTCTTGACATCCATACATCAAAATTAATAGTGCAAGTTTTACACCAATCAATAGTTGAAAATACAAACCTTTCCTTGGTCTTTTATGTCATCCTAGGCCAAATTTCATTTATCAATTGTTGTGTTGAGGTTAATTTTAGTTTAAAATTTTGTCTCAAAATTAGCCTTCCAACCAATGGTGCTTCAAAAAAATAATTGGCACAAGTTCTTTGGCAATGAATAACACCAAATCCTCTTCAAGAGGATCAAAAGGCTTTTAATGAGGATCATTTTAAATGTAAGGAATGATACTACCAAAAAAAAAGAAATACTAGATGGGGTGAGGCTAGACCTTTCTTTTTGACTCAATCTTTCTTTTGTTCAATTCACTCATTCTACTCTTTGGTGATTCATTTCCAAATATTTTTGAAATGCAAAAATCCCATTTGTAGACTTGTAGTTTACAATGCATCTTTTTAAGTTTTGCAAGTGAGCAATCGGGTAACAAAAAAACATGTTTCAATTGTTTAGGTGTGTTTGAGTTTGAACTTACTTTCATTCAAAAATTCAAAAGATGTGCTATTAGGCGTGTGGCATGCCCAAGCTATGGCAATGTGACTTCTTATTTTCAAAAAATCTCATTATTTTGCCAACAAAGCCCATTGCAATGTAACATTTGTGCTTGAAGAATTGTCTATTGTTGTTGACGTAACAACACATGAAATACAGTAAGGGACTTACCTCCAACGAATTGGATACTCACATAACATTAGACTGAACCTGGACCCATCCAAACTAGACAGATGGTACATGGACAAGGAGAGACATTTCTTTGAATTTGTGTTCACCTACATAATAATAGCCACTCTATACCTATCCTACTTAGTTATCTACATAGTAATCACTTTTATTTTCTACCTACTTACCTATGATATTTGCCCACTTACCTAGGTGGTGACCTAGGTAGGTTCACAAGGTAGGTAACGGAAGTGGAACCTTTGCAACTCAGTTGTGATTCATCCACAACCAACTCATAATGGACTTCCAATGGATGGTGCACTGGTGGGTGCTTGGTCAGGTAATCACCCAAAGAGTACCCAAAACCCCTTCAGAGGCAGACCCAATGTGCACAGTGCTCACCATTCTGTGTGTTCAAAAAGGTCTCTAGTACTTGTAGACTCATCATCATTGTCCAACTCTTTTGTTCTTTAAAGGAGAGAGTACACCTGCAAGCAAACCAGTGGGTAGTGCGACAAGATTGTATCATTAGCTAAGAGTTTCCGAACTTTTTGGCAGGCTCCATGACACGATCATAATACTTACAACTTCATTGCTTGGATTTGCTATAAGGAAATCATGCAACTTTACCTACTGTTCTAAGTTATATTCGATGCTGGAAAGTGAAAAACATCATGTGGATGCTCTCCCTTGTTCAGGCGATCAGAACACAAAAGGTCTTACCATGTGATTGAGACCATTGTAATTATAATTGACATCACCAGTGACCCCACCAGTGTTGTAACTTTTTTCCAATTTCGTGACTTAGCACTAGTCATTACATAAGACCATTTAGCCAAACTTGGACAAAAAATAAATATGAAAATACATATACATATATTGTTGGTACCTGTACTAGTAGCTGAAGTAGAGTCTAGAATGTTTTTTTAATAATTATAGTTGTCCTGAAATTTGGCAATCAGCAATCCCAGAAAACACTCATTTTTCACAATTCTGAAAAAACATTGCCAAGGCTTTGCCCAAACAAAACAATGCACAGCAAATGAACATGGGGGCAAAGATTGTGTTTTGAACACAAGGGGTGTCATACCACAAGGAGGGCAAATTTATGCATGAAGTAAACTTTTGTGGAAAGTAAGTCTTAGAAGCTGCAAATGGGCCACCATGAACCAATAGCCACCAGTGCACCATACATTGGAAGCTTGTCCTGATGCACTTGTCGATGAAACAACTGAGTTGACATCAGGTTTCATCTTGGTGATGTATGTTGGCTGGTACCTTGCTTAATGCATTTACTTAATTATTAACTAGTGTTGGGTGGGTACCCAATTTGGCAGGTCAGGACCAGTGTTGGTGGGTTCTGGAAGGTCTGGGTCTAATTTTTTTTCCAATATGCAAGACCCCCTGGTTTCAGGTTTAGGGCACATTTTCAAAATCTAAAACTCATCAGTTTCAGGTCTGGGTCCAGAGTTTTAGACTGCTGGTTCCAGGTCCAATCGGTATAGCTTTTCTAAGGCCCTTCGGTTTTGGGTTCAGGGTCCTCAAAATGAGAATTGACAGGTATCCCTGCATGTTAGAATTGGTTCCTTGAAAATCAGTTGAGTCTCATTTTGCCTCACACCTGATACCCAGGCCAGCTACAGAGTTGAGACTCAAGTCTAGTTCTCAACTTAGTAAGGATAAAAACTTAGGTGAGGTTTAGAAACCCACAACCTCATTGAGGTTGAAGGAACTTTCAACCACAAGACACATTTTTACACAATAATTATTGTTGATAGTTTGTATTTAAAGTTTGAGCATGCCTTTAGGTTACAAGGCATTGCATCATGTCTTTTTAAAAATGAAATGATCACTTGATTTTTGACACAAAAGATGGTGTAACCCAGTGGAAAAGGCTTATATCCCTCTCTTGAGATTTTTCGTTCATATTTTGTTGAGAATTGTTGGTGTGCTTGAAAATCGGTGGTTTCTTTTTCCAATTTTTCAAAAAGTGGTAGGTTCCCTGAATTTGAATTTTTTAATTTTATTTTTAAAGAATTTGTGTGGTTCTTAAAACTTACTCTAAGAATCAGAATTGATAGTAGCTAGGCACAAAACAAACTGGAGCTGAACTAACCATTAAGGATAGCTAAAGAAGGGGAACCCAATGGAAAAATGTTTCCTGCCCATTCATTTCTCATGGTTTGCTGGTGGCTGTTGCATCACAGTAGCCATGAAAAGGAACTAGACACTTGTGCACACTACAAGGAAAGTTGGCCTGAGCCAAATGAATCCATTCAGATGTCTGAAATGGGAATGTCTTATTAGCATTTTATCACATCCCTTCGTACAACCTTCAGAAAACTTAGTCAGGAAATGTGAAAGAATTCTTTCATATGGTACATTCTTTCATGACTAAAATGTAAAGACAATGGAAGCTAGAAACACAAGGGAAAGTGCCCAATGAGTTCTCCGAACTTCAATGAAACCTCTGACTGCTTGAAAATCACTTTCAAAAAATTCATGAAGATCACTGGACTCCAATCTTTTTCATGATATCATTCAAACTTAGATTGAATATCCATGGTGAACATGAATCAAGCTTGGAAAGAATAAACTTTATAATAAAGAACAATGTGAATCAATCGATCTTAGTACATAGTACTGGTTCGGTCATTCTTTTACTGTAAAAAGATTGTCATTTTAGATGTCCTATACAGTTTATCCCTCTTTAGCAACCAAGCTAATATAAAGGATCGATGATGATCCAATCCAACTTTAAGTTAAAACACCTAAACAGAAAAATTGTTGCTAGGCTGGGTAGCTTGTAACACTTAAACATAAAAAGCCATCAGACCTTAAAATTGCCATTGCATTGATCTTTTAGTTGTACTAAATTCCACTACATTGTTCACTAAGAATTTTCAACCATAATATAATCTCATTAAAATGTTTTTTGACCCAGCCAAAGCCATTGCAGAGACAAAACTGTAATACATTAATGTTATCTGCCAAAGAACAGGGACTTGGGATTGAACGCCATGAGTTATGATTTCCTCATAAAGGGGCTTTAGCTTAGAATGAGTCAAAACTTGACACTAAAAATTTACATTGATATTAGATAAGGCCTAAATCTCCTTCCCCTCAATGTTGGTGGTAAAACGAGTTTCAACTTGAATTTTTAAATCTGCCCGTTGTCACTAATATTATATGTATTTAACAAATATTTTGAATCATGTGCAGTAAATGCTTCGATTTAGCATTTGAAACCCACTTTTAATGAAATTTACCCATTTTGCAAATAACCAACACAAGTGAAAAAATATTTTAAGGTGAAAAAACTGGCCCAAAGACAAGATTATTTAAATTGAAACTTTATAATGGACATTAAATTCCATATTAGAACTTGATATGGCTAAAGTACCTTTTTCCCTTGATGTCATTGAAACTAAAGCATCCTTTTGAAAAGTGCTTTGTGCATTTTGTGACAATATCGTTTGGTCTAGCTTTAGACGAGCCCTTTGTTTCAAGCTCGTTATCCTAATCATATCCTCTGCTTTACTAGGGAGCCCTAATGAAGGCAGGCCCATTGATCCCCAGCTTTTCCTTACCGCTTTAGCCATGATATTGTTGCAATAGCTCTTTGGGTAGCTCGCACCTAGGTTTGCCCTGTTCGAAAAAGTACGACTGAACCACAGTAAACTCAATAGTCAGTCTATGTATTTGGATGCACCCATAAATGTATGATTAGTTCCACAAATTTCACTGCACTGACCATAGTAAACTCGTTCTCAAATGGAAGTCTGATTTAAACAACCAGGTACAGCATCACATTTTAGACCTAAGGAAGGTATAGCCCAACTATGAAGTACATTAGTAGATGTTATAATCATACGTAGATGAGTTTCTTATTTTGGTAATTCATTATAATGCCATTTTCAGTATATGATGTTCAACTTTGGAAAGTTGGTGGGGCCCATTTTGTTTATATGCTAATGGTATGTAATCTTTGTAGATTGTTAATTATTCAAAGTCCCAATTCTCCCCCCAAGCACACATATTATTTGTTGAATTATAAATTTCAGTTTCTAAATTTTACATGTTTCAGTTAGTTATATTATATTTGGCTATGTGTTAAATTTGAGATGTATTGATATTTCACATGTGTAAATATTGAATAAATCATTCTAAATTTAGTTTTTGATTAAAATTGTAGTCATATAAATTTTAAGGATTCAATATACCTTACAAATGCTTAAGTAATAGATCAAAAGAATTAGTGTATCAAATAAAAATTGTTAAACATACGGACAGTACCTTACACTTTATATCCATAAAATCTTTACATATAACCAACTTCATATTCAATTAAAATGCAGGGAATCAACATCAATTTATTTCTCATCTGAAGACTAAATTTATCCATGAGTGGATCTGTTGAGGTCGATTATTCAATGCTTGAAAGAGTAGAGGTACACTTAGTTAATTTAGAAATTTGAATCTGCGGATGTTACATATTACTTATATACTGGTAAATAATATTTTTGTTAAACCATGTTACATACACATAATACATGTAGTCATATATGCAGTGGACTAGACAATTGTTTAAATTTAATGTCCTTCCCAACTAAGAGTAGAATTTCAATGAATAAGTTGTCCTTAATCATGATACATTATTGATAAGAGCCGTAATCATTTAACAATATTCATGATACATGGAGCCAAACCTAGTTTAAAATCTGGGCCTGCTGCAGTTGCTTGGAACTAGACCAAACAATGGGTGTACTAGGTTGGCCCTTTCATTGTTGCTTTTCTCAAGGCTCTTATCTAGAAGATGTTTTTCTTGAACCCAGCTCTAGCTCCAACATTAGTTATCAAATTGGAACATAGTTCAGCTAGCTGATCTCTCTCTTGCTGATTGCCATGCACATTCTGGATGGATGTTCACAGCTCCAAAGATGCATTGAGGCATCTCACTGAGGGTGGCTTTCAAATGTTAGGATTTATTATATAAACACTTTGCCAATATTCTAATCTTCTAAGGTGTTGTCTATATATTGTTTGGCAACTATACATGGCACCTTCAGACATATATTTGAATTGTAATCACAATCTTCAGTTTTACATTTCATTTGGTGAAAATTTTTGGAACAAGGATGTAATCTGAAAGGGTTCAATTTCTCAATACACATGTACATACAACTTAAAGGTTTACTTAAGGCAGAATAATATATGACACAAATTTTTGACCTTCTACTAAGGAAGGTAATTGACAACCTCTTTCCTTGGCACAACAAAGAATATTCTTTCTTATTTTCAAGGTAGGTTTTATGTGTATTTGTGATGTTGTATTGCAAGGTCGCCCACCTCAAGTCCATATCTAGCAAGTATAGGGCTTAACAATGTCAGATGGATTCAGTGCATGTACCTTAATTTACATCCATGATGTCTATTGTCTCATGGAAACCGGCCTTCGTTCATTGTGGCATAGATGTTATTAGGTCTAATATAAAATTAGTTAGTCACATGTATATTCCTACACCCTTGATTTCAATCCACTATTGCTTGCATTTAGACCTATGGTCAATAACGAGCACTCCAACAAAATATGATTTTTCTAACACAACGAGCCATGGATCGTGACACATGTGTGAGATAAACTTTGTGTTTTCATCCATTACAATGTACGATATGTGGTGTTTGTTGTGGCATATATTATATTGAACTTTTGATTTGACATTAAGTTGTGACATACATTACATATATTAAACTAATGTCAAGTTGCAATATATTGTCCCATCAAACATTAAATATTATGAAGTTTCAATGAAACCACAAAGTTTACCTCACACATGTGTCATGACCTGCAGCCTATTTTTGTTAGAAAAATCACATAATGTTACGAAGGGTATGAATGATAACAATACACAAAACCAATAATGTTAATTTTAATATCATGTAAATATTCATATTTTAAACTAATTTTTCAATACACTAAAAAAAAATTCAAAAAGGTCTCTAATCCGTCAAAATTTAACCACCTTAATATGCTTTCACTCATCCCTCTTTGAAAAAAAAGAAAAAATCTTCCAGCTACTATTTAAGAGCATTAGAGACTAACTTATCACCTTGCCTTAAGCCCCTTATTTTGGGAATGCCCTCACCCTAGGCCTTTCCTAGAATGTTTTTGTATTTTTCAACCCAAGAAATGAAACAAGAAAAAGAGGGGCCATATTATGTATGTGCCAGGACAACTTGCACAGAAGATGGCAGTGAGAATTTTGATTACTTTGTTCACATGTCTCAGAATTTCTTTTGTGAATTATTTTGCAATACCTATGTTGGTGGTGTTGCACCATTATTGCAATACCCATTTCCAAGGTCTCACACCAAGACCAAAAATGCTACATGTTGTAACACACAGGTGCTTGGGCTTTATCCCATGATCTCTTGTTCACAGGCAAGGTTCTTATCTTGACTTACTACCCCCCACAGTCCTCCCTTTGGCAACAATGTGGAAAAAAAAAATTAAATTAAAATTTTAAAAATTAAAAAATTATATATGTATACACAATTGAAATCTTTTGGGTTCACTGCATTCCCAATAGCAATTCCTTGCAATGGGGAATGGCCATTGGGAACGCAATGAAACAAAAAGGCTCCAAGGGACGGGACCAGATCCGATGAAAAAACTCATCCACAACGGATGGGATGTAACTTCCAATGTGGTCGTTAATGGGACCCCAGGTTTATGTTGGGTCTATCGACATCTGATTGTTGTAGAGTCTGTCAATAGACCTGACATAAACCTGGGGGGGCCATTAACGACCACATTGTGTAGAGGATCTTGTAAGGAGCATGACATGGCGCTCTTTTAACTGTAGCTCTCAAGGGGATAACCGTACACAACTTATCCCTTTGAGTGATGCAGAATGATGCAGACCCAAGTCACCAAAAGCCCTTATATCCTGGGGACCTCTTTTCCAGATAATCAAACATTCCCAGCCAAAGGACAAAACATTATTAATGATAGATACTCTCCATCTCACCCCTCCTGAGACAAATATACTCACTGATGATACTCCATCTCACCCATTCATAGACCAAAGCATAGGATTAATGATGCCCATCACAGCCATTCATCAAGGATTCATTAGGGTTCAGATGTGTAATGTAAATAAGGCTGACAATTTCACAGTCAAGAATTGACTCTGGAAACACTGTACCAAGCTTTTTGCTTGAGTATAGTACCAGATTGCTTTTTATTATTCTCCTTCATGCATTGGAGATAAAACCCCCCCAGCTGGGGTTGAGGCAATAATAGTAGTTCTGGCATAAGTTTAAAAAGAAATCTAGCTACATATAAAAGCACAGCCCTAAGTTTAAGGGAGCGTGGGAGAGATAACTTCAAAGAAATCTTGCCACGAAAAAATTGTCATAGCCCTAGTCTAAGGGGAAGAGAGAGAGGGAGAGAGAGAGAGGTTAAAAAGATGTCTAGCGACAAACAAAATCACGGACCTTATGGCTTAGTGTAATGGAGAGAGAGAGAGAGAGAGAAGTTAAGCTACATAGAAAACCACAGACCTTAAGGCCCTTTATACTAGATTGAGGGTCCATAACCTTAGTCTCTTAGGCCTTGGTGTAAAGTGAATTAGTACCAATGTGACCATTTCCTCCAATCAGGGATTTTGTCTTTCAATGGTCAAGATTGGTTCTCAATCTCTGGTGTAAAAGGACCCTAAGTCTAAGTTTCTAGTGCAAAGGGGCCCTAAGCCCCTAAGTCCAAGTCTCAAGTGCAGAGGGGCCTTAAGTCTAAGCCCCATAGTGCAAATAGGCCCTACCTCCCTAAGGTTAAGTCTCAAGGGCATGCGGGCACTACTTAGTCCCTAAAGTTTCAAGTGTAACAAAAGGGCCCTAAGTATAAGGAGAGAGGAAGAGAGAGAGAGAGAGAGAGAGAGCTCCTAGAGTACAGACGAAAGCAAAAGCGAACTCCCAACAACAAACCGGAGCTCCTGTCCAGAGCTATATAGGCAAGAGGAGAAACAGTAAGTAACTGCATCTGTGGTATACTAAACTCAGGGAGAGAGTCTAGAGTCTAGAGAAGGTAAGGCGGTTGGAACTTGGGGCGCGGCAGTCATGAGAGCGATCCGTGCAAGAAGACCTTCGGTCGACAGCAAAGGGACACGAACTAAAAACCACGACTGATGACGTGAAGTTTCCGGACATGTACTACACTAGATGCTCATGATCCGGTCGATATTCCTGGTCTGCTTGTAGTCTTCCTGGGAAACGGCAGAAAGTGTTCTCAGCATCCCTGATGATGTTGACTAACCATTAGCAAACTTCCCATGTTGTTGCAGATCAGCGTCCACCACTAGCTAGAGCTCGCTGCCACTGGAGCTGCAAGCGTACTTTGCGAGATCTGAATTGTCTGCAAAGAGTAGTACTACTAGCTAGCTTCTGAGAGGAAGAGATGTTTTCAGAACAGTTGATTAGAGTTGAAATATTTGGTGAGCATTCTCTGAAACCTTACTCAGTTAGCCGGCAAGACTAGACTCTAGAGAGATGGCAGGAGAAGCTGGAGATCTGCCAAACCTGATTCAAAGGGACAGTAGTAGAAAATTATGCATCAAGCTGAGGAACAGCATGAAATCGAACGCGCATGAGTGCTGGAGATATTTGGACCAGGTAGGAATTGGTGTAGCTGCAAAATTCTAGCGCACTCTGCAAAGAGCTTCTTCGGGAGCTGGTTATTCGCTGGATCGACCTCAAGACACATTTGGGTGGCGCTCTGCATCTACGCTACAGATTATTGTGGGCTCAGTGACCTTCTGATCTCCAGCTTTCTCGCAACCGTTCCTTCAGAAACCAGAGACGAGATGAGTCGTGACCTAACCGTCGAAGTTCTGCAACACAGCTCCAGCTCCAGAGGTCGAGCATTGAAAGACGAGCTCGATTTGCCCTCACCGGATGCAGGTTCGTCTTGCGAACGAGAGCTTCAGCAGCAGATAGATTCTGCAGGATGTGAATTGTCCAACAAAGTGGAACTTGAAGCGCGTGGCAAGAAGGTCAGAACAGATTTCAATGGCGAAGGAGGAGAAACTCGCCATCCAGTGTATCGAGGAGTACGAAGGAGATCCTGGGGTATTTGGGTGACGGAAATTCGCAGACCAAAGACCAAATCGCGCATTTGGTTGGGATCTTTCGCATCGCCTGAAATGGCGGCCCTTGCTTACGATACCGCAGCACTCGCACTTCGAGGACCTGCTGCGGTTCTCAACTTTCCGAAACTTGCTTCCTCGATCCCTCGGCCGCTGGACCTTTCTGACAAGTCAATCCAGGCCGCAGCTAGTGACGCTGCAAACAGCGGGTTCCATCACGCGAGACTGCAGAAAAGCTATTCAATTCCTGCTGCAGACGTCTCAAGGATCCCATTTGCAGAGGTGGAGCAGATTCTAACAACACCCGCGGATGTTTCCACACTTGTTGATGGTGTCATGAGAGACGTATCAGATGCAGGTCCTGCTGCAACAGCTAGTAGCAGTTCGACATCGTCAATACATGACTCTCTGGATGCACAAATGATGGTCGATCCAGCAGCAGTAGTTTCTCATGATATGGACAAAACAAATCAAGCATCACTCCGCACGTCGATGACCGACGATGATCTTTTCAACAATCCGAGTGTGCTTAGCAGTGTGTACTACAATGCGATGCGGCTTCCAGCGCCCCCAGAGCTCCTGTTCTTCGGATCCGACCCATTGAACTCAGATCATGGCTATGAGTCTGACGGTTCTGGCAGTTCTTGGGTGCCCCGTCTCTGGAGCTACGATGAGCAGCAGCTGTAAGCCCGGTGCTCAAGCCATTCTAATACTGTTTCTACAAACAGACATGCGATACTCATTTGGTTCTTGCTGCAATTTACTGAGTGTTCTCACCGGCTTCTTGTACTCGAAATTAATCTTCTTTGTAGCACATTCCTCAAGAACCCACAGCCATGTTATATATAAAGGATTCATTAACTTGAGCAAAAGTATTACTTTGCTATGTCATGGAGCTCAAGCATTGTTGGCAGTGTAATTATAAAGCATTCTCATCTTTTGCAGTCCTGGACAGTGCGTACAACAAGTACACAGTCTAAGCGTTGTTCTCATCAGCTCAATGAATCTGAAGAGATCAGAATCACTGTTATGGGCCACAACTGATAATTTCCTCGTGGGTGGTTGGTTACATATAGAGCTCATGAAGCTGGAAAGACTACTAGGATTGTCCACAAATTCCTCGACTCCATGAAAATGCATAATAACTCTGAGGCCTGTGCTGCACTGACCCATATAAGATTCCGGAATACCTTATCCGCAGGCCGAGACCTAAAGAATCTTTCGGAGAGAGAGAACTGTAAGGTACAGCTATTGACCACTTCGTATAAGGACTTGCAATTCTGGACGGTGAGTGGATCTTCATTTTTTATGCACGGCAGTTTTCACTTCTCATACTCTTACATGGAACGATTTCTGATTTCCTTTTGTTGTCGTAGATCTCTGGTTTTAATAATGTCAGGTTTCTTGGAGGAGTTTGAACTAATCCAACCACGTACGGTCTGCACACACTAACCGCGTAGGTCTATCTACATCTTATATTCGCGTCATACACAAGAAGTCTAGCCTTTGTAAAACCGTGTAGCAGTAAAGAATATTAAGCATGATCTTTGAAAGTCTAGCTTTGTATAGTCAACTCCATCTGTTGTCGACTCATGGGTTGTACAGAACTTTGTTATAGCTGTTGAAGCAAGTTTAACTGACATGAGTCACGAAGCAAGCGCAATCATTGCCGGTGCCGAACATTTTTGAGACTTTTTGTAGATTCTTTCTATTTTTTTCTGGTTTCTGTTTTTTTGTTTTGTGGAAGCACAACAGCAGACAGGACCGACAAGCAGTTGGCACCCCCAAGTCGCGCTCAGTGGCAGAGGGCTGCCAGGGCTTTCACCTGCACTCCAGTGGGTTTGAACCCAGAACCTTTTTTGAGATCCCAGTAGTGAGCCATCACCCCTGGGGTATTGTGGAGACTTTTTCGCATCTAGCGCAGCTGAAATCAGTCAGGTGTCCTGTTGTTACGACCTGCTAGCGAGATCTAGGGATCTAGAGCTTTGCTAATTTCATCCTCGAGCTGAGTCAACTAATCCTGTCTAGAGCCTGGGCAAGCTAAGATAGCGTCGGCTGCAAACCAGCTAGATATTGTCGGATTCGCTGCCCGATCAAACTAGACGTCATGTCTGGGTGGAATCTATTTCATAATTAGGTCAGGTTCTAAACCTGTTTATTGGCTCTTCCCTTTCAAAGTAGACACTAAGAGACATTGGTGATGCAGCCAGATTAACGGGGCCAAAGTTTGGTATCCAACATTCTAGGGTCGTGTGGAGTCCACTATGTATAGAAACATTTCAGGCATAACTGAAAGAATCCACTTCGGTTTCACCATGCTAAGGTCCAACATGTGTTTCCAATTTAGTATGTTGAACATTTATCATCCTTATAATGTATGCCATTCAAAGGGCAGAGCCATTATGCGACGAGCCGCGCTTGTTCATCTGGAGTCTGGATATTGTCTCATTTTAGCAGCGCTTATATTAAGCAATTGTTTGACAGTCGACATGATCCACGTAGAATGAGCGCTGCGACCCTGACAGATTAAGAAACTTATTTTAGCTAGTCCACATTGTAGATTATGATTCAACTGGGGGTGGAGCTGGTGCATAACATGATACGTCCTAATTTGGGTTGTTGCAGGTCTTGATTCTCATCCTGCTGTTTATAGGTGGGAGCTTGTAGGTCTCTTTTTTCCACAAAACCCTCCAGTTTTCTCGGTACAACTTCTTGGCCATAGACGTAAAGTTGCAGTGTGCAAGAATACTGGTCAATCCGTGCGTCCTCTTCGTATCCTAGTACAGCGATCTTTCATCGATTAGGATTCGACAGTCAAGTTTTAACTACATCCGACCATGATCGCTCGCTCGACATCATGCGCGCGTAATCTAAAGACGCAAGCAGCAACGACTGGGCCAGAGGGAAGCTTGCAACTCTGGCCATCAGCGCACCATAAGGAAGGGATGGTCGGTGGACAGGAAACACTTTTCTGTTGGCTTCCAGTTCCCTAGCTAACCACTGTGGTTAACTCAAATTCTGTTTTTACTACTGACCCATTAGCAACCTACTAATACTTAGCTAATTACTAACCACATTACATATAGTAAAGGACATCGTGAAGCATCATTTCATCCATTTGTCCCATCCATCCATCCATTCATCCATCCATCCGGTCATCCATCTGTCCTGTCATGGTCTGTTTACTCTGACTGGGCGGAGAAAGAGTGGAATACAAACGCGGCGCAGTGAAGAATAATATATATTAGTGTTGTAAATTTTTTGTTTTATTTTTATTTTTTATTTTGGGGTTTTTGGACTTAGGTACACTCATCCTATCTCTTTCTCAACAACTGAAAGAGTTAGGCTGGGCTTTTTTCTTTTCTTTTTTTTTGAAATTTTATTTAGAATATTGGAAATTTTCAATGCTTTTTACATTGCCATAATTTTTTATTATAGTTCAATGGATGCCAGAGCGAGCAGCCATTAAGCACACTTTTATTAGATATTGGCAATTTCAAGGCTTGCATTTGCCATAATAATAATGACAATAGATGTCAGTTGCCATTTTAGCACACAAACTTAATAGATATATTGGTAATTGCAATAATCAGATTGCCCAGAAAAACAATTTTGCCAATAATAATAATATGCTAGATGCCAAAGGTATTATTATGATGCGTGTGAAAATTGGTTGCACCAGAAACCCTAACCATTATGAACAGGGAGGGGGTCTGGATACTGGAACTTATCAACATACAAAAACAAAGAAATAATTTTCAACATATTGATACCTACTAAATAAGTAACTTACTACTTACTTACAAGTTGAACAACATTGGGGTATATTTGCTGTCTCCGGTCTATTCCTATGGTCAGCTGTATGTTGCTATCTCAGTAGTCACAAGCAGTGCAAACATCAAAATTTTCAGCGGCCAAGGTCCCGATAGATACATGCGGAATGTCATATATAAAGAGGTTTTGGAAATGTAGTTTGTAATTGTAATTTTGTAATATGTATCATCAAATACACACACACATGTGCATTAGGCACAGGGTTCAAACTAGTATCTATATATACATAGAGAGAGAGATGTTTGCTGGTTCTTTCTTTGAGTACTTACATGTTTCTTTGAACCCTCCCAAATGATGAAACCCTGCCAAACTTTATAAAAAGAAAGCACCCAAGAAAGGGAGAGAAAAAGAGAAAAGGGGCCAGGACCAAAGTCCAGGCAAGCAAACAGCCGAAAAGAGGCAGGCCAGAGGAAGGTAATGGAATCACTAAGTACAGAAACCTCCACCCAGAGTGGGGCCCCCCTCTCCATACTGCCAGAAAGCTTTCAACAAGATGTTATGCAAAATTGCAATTTTTGGACCAATAAAGCCAAAGTTATTAAATATGGAGTTATTTTTGCCTCTGAAAATCCATTAAAAGTTGAATTGATGTTTGTTCAGAGTCTGAAGTTAAGCTCACTTTGAGTGTGATGGCCTAAACCCTAAACCTTGGGGGAGGTTTAATATGTTGGCCCAAGGTTCCACCAGTGTACATGAACCAAACTAGCCTATTATTAATCTTACCTGCTTACCTACCTGAACCATACTCCAGATTTTGTACACCAGGAAAATTTTCGGCCCCGATAGAATGTAACCGCCAGTTGGTGATACCAGATGTACCATCAAAATGGTATATTTACTCATTTGGTCGGCCAGCCAGAGTGAAGCCACAGCCACCAGAACAGCGTGAAGGATGATGGATCATGGATGGTGGGTGGAAAGGAAACTTTTTTTCCATGTTGGGTTCCGTAGATAACCATTATGGTTAGCTCAGCTTTTGTTATCAACCTACTCGCAACCCACTAGCACTACCTATGTATTATTCATCTACATACATTTACTAGTAGTCACATATTATCCTATGTACCTCCCAGACCTGCTTAAAGGATAGGTTACCAAGGTGAAAACCATATCAACTTAGTTTGGGGCTAATTCAGAAGTGAGTTACAAGCAGACTTCTTATGGTCGGTGTGTTGGTGGCTGTTGGTTCACTCTGGTCTGTGATATCCTCAGAAAGGTAACAATAACAGTGGCTGGGTATCCACCACTGCACCAATATGGGAAAACATTAAATAGGCAAAGCTCCCTTTATACAAAAGTACTACCACATGTTTTTCCTCCCTGCTTCCACTTCGCCTGCCCCAGTAAGATGTAAGGGCAACCAAAAAATCTATGTGCATAACCTACTTAGCAGGTTATTAACATTCACATGTCATGTATAGATATCATAATAAGTGTATAATGAGCTATCTAGTATGTTATATGTATTCTTGCATCTTAACATGGTATGTTATGGGTATAAAATTTGTCAGCTAAACTTTTTGGGAAAATATAATAGGCAAAGAGTAGACAACATTTTTTTTAATGTGGTAGTGGTTTTGTATTGCTAGCATTAAAGACTTGTTGCGTATTTAATATATTTTGGTGCGATAAGAAATACATGCATTACAAGATATTTACAAATAAACGACTAGATTAACAATTCATTTTTAATCATAATTATCACATGCAACTTACTATATTGCTTAGTCATTTTAAACAAGTCACATAAATTTAAATCGCAAAAACAATATGTGACATCAAATTGCAATGGTAGTCATATAAAGATGTGACTTACATAAACTTTTCATTCATCCAAACCAACGTACAACGTGATTGATTTTATGCCTTAACAATGTAGTCACATTATTTATATTTATTCAAATATTACTATATATATAAATTCTATTAAATTTAACTTGCACCACATTGATACATGTTATTACATAGACTAGGTTTTAAAAATTAGTTTAAGTTGCTATGTAAACCACCTATTGTGCCTACTTAAACACACCTAGTAAGCACTTAACCTATGTTGATTAAGTAGGTAGCTAACGAATATTCAATCAGCATTTCAAAATTGAATACAACTCATGTCATTTGTGCGAATTGATCCTTGACCCCAAGGATGGAGATTAACCACTTTACCATCAAGTCCCCCCTCTTGTTGTGGCAAATAAGTAATGTGCATTCTATTTAACCTACTTCATTCAAAACATTACACAAAACATCAATTTATTTTTTTGATATCTTATTACAATTTTGTCCAAATGACAAGTTTAAAGTTTAAATTATGTGATAAAGGGCTTGAATGCATACTACCTATAAATAATGTGATATATATGAACAACTTTTGTTAGAACCACATTTTTAAAATCCATAATTTTCAATGTCAAAAACACTTTTGAGCCAAATGTGCTCAAATGGATTATAAAAACAATTTTCATTGATCCAAGTTGTATTGCCCTTCTAATCATCTATGTTAAAATTATCTTCAATTTTCAAAAAGAATGGTGCACATTTGGTAGAAAAAAAGAACATTTGAAAAAAACAAGGAATGTCCACTCTGATATTTGAATGTTTTGAGCATGCAAAAACATTTTTAAATTTGTGTCAAGCTTTGAGCATGTAAAATTTGCAGTTAATGGAAAATATTCCCAAAAAATCTATGAAAATCCAAATTATTACATTTTCCTTGTGATTTTTCAAACATACAAAAATGCAATTTTAAAAAATGTCCACTCACCTAAGTGGTTCCTTTGACTATGATTTTACCCATATATCAACATGATAAAATACTTATTACTTAAACAACATACATATGAACTACTAGCTAACTACTACCTATTACCTATCCTAAGTATTACCTATTTAGTAGATAAATTACATAGCCTAATTAAATAATTAAACATAACATTAGTTCATTCAATGTAATGAAATACCTACTACTAATTAGTTTACTTACATGGTACCTGTTACCTAGCCCTATTTCTCATTAATTGCCATGGGTCCAATGAAATTTTCACAAAACCACCATACATTATTACACATAATAGTTAGTTCATTGAAGAAAGTTAAAGGAAAACAATTTAGACCATTAAATGTAACAATATCATTGACCAACTCTCTTTTATTTCATACATAATTACATGTGCATTTGTGACTAGGATTTATAATTACAAATCAAGTTGAAAAGATGCCACATTGTGTCCAATGGCCTCTTAATCATCTTCCAAATCACATAAACAACTACATTTTCATATGTTTTAGCATGGCCTCATACATGACGACTGGTTATGGGCATGCCAATCATGCCTTTTAGGGTTAATGTGCGCTCTTAGAGTTAATGTACGTTCTTAGGTTGTTGTATGCTATTAGGTGTTTTAGGGTTATGGTTTGTTTAGGGTTTTAGCTTTGTTGACGATTGTATAAAATGCCAAGTTCTTCCCTTCTCTTGTTAGTTTTTCTAGAATTCCTTTGTAAAGGAGAATTTTCTCCATAGTTAGATAAGATTTCTAGATGCTCGCGACTATTGCATGGCCACCGTTTACATACACTATGTTTTCTTTCGTTCTTTTCAATTTAATTCTAAAAAAACTGCTTTCTATCACTTAATGTTAAAAGTGGCAAAAAATTTCTTGGTTATGAGTTTCTCAGGTTTCTTTTGCTTGCTGGTTTCTTGTGTTTTTGAATTGTTGCTATTTCTTTTTCTTTTTCTACTCTTATACTGTAACTACAAAAGGAACAACAACAACCATAACTTGTAACAATGCAAGCAAGGGAAAAAGGACACTGGAAATAAGCTACAAGCTATGAAGTTCCAGAGCTTTGGAGGGAGGAAGAAGCAACCAGTTCCAAAGCTTGTTTTACTACTTGCTTTAGGTCTTGGGAGCACGTAAAAACACACACACAAGGTTTGATTACAATATAAAATTTACACCAAATGATGCAACCCCACATACATTTATTTTCCTTGTACTTGGGTTTTGAGGTTAACATCTTGGCTATGCACTCCTATGTGTTTTTGAGCTTACAGTCATGTAGTGAGTAGCCTGTGTAGCAACTCTGGAAGAAGAAAAAAAAGAAGAGAATAACGATAAAAAAACCACGAAGTATAAGAAAAAAAAAATTCTTCTTTTCTAGCACCTATCGTTGTAGAGCTCGCGTAGGTAGATCATTCTACAACACCATTACCGACACAATTGTCGTTCGTCGTCATCGCAATTGTTATCCGTCGTCGTCATCGCAGTTGTCGTCCATCTGCCCATTCCGTTCCATCTAACATCCGTTGTGGTTCTGTCCAACATTCGTCATAGTTTCGTCCAACATTCGTCCATCACCATTCATCCCCATCGACACACCGGATTCTTCAAACTGTATGTTGTGTTAGAATTTTTTAACTAGTGCTTTGTATTGCTACAAAATTTTGGGCATGGGACAACACCATTTCTTTAGATGATGAGAACACTACCACTCAGCTAGAGCCAAGGTATCAACTACAAAGTAACACACAATCATTTGAATCGATTTCTTTGAACTCACGATCTTCACAACGATACCATCAAGCATTTACAGCACCACCATCATCCAGTACAACTCTTACCATGAATTCAGGTTCAACTTACACTACATCAATGGTACATCAGAATCCATTTGGAGGGGTTAAAAAATGGGGTACGCTTGTTGCCGCACCAGCTTTCACACCATCACAATATATTCTGCTGCAAACCGTGACCTCTATAGCCATATACACCATAGAAATTAGCAGTTTGATGCACTCCCAACCTCCTGAAAAATCCCAAATGTGAGTCTAAGATGAAAACAGCAAAAGAATAGGAAGTTGGGACACGTTCCCTAACTCGCAACACTTCGGGGGTAGAGGGGCGTGCTGGAACTCCGGGATGGGACTAGGAAAATTGACAAGCACTTCAATCATTCACACAAACCTGCACAAAACAAAACAACAAATTGGTTAGTGCATAGCTGGAGCACTTTTGGTGCTAAGACGAGCCACGAACAAACTCGAACTCACAAGACTCACCACAGCCCGAACTTGGGGGGAAGCCATCACTTTCCCCCCTTATAGTATATTGTGTGCCTCTCCATGAGGCCCACATCTAAATGGCATTTTGTCTCGAGACTCCCAAATGGGAGTTTCGAAATTCCCAAAATTAGGTCTCCCATGACTTTGGGGCCCCATAACTTTGCGTGCAGACCTCCGATTGAGATGAGGTCTAAAGAGAAGTTGTAGACCTTATCAAGATCTCTCCAACGGTATGTGGCACATCACCTACACGCAAGGAAATTGGGTCGATTCCCAACTTTTAGTGGTTGGGAGTCAAACTGTCAATATGACTTTCGACCTTTCTTTTGACCATAACTTGTGTTTCAGATGTCCAAATGGGTCATGCGAACCCATTCTAGATATCTAAGTTCTAATGGTTTCCCAATGATATAAAGAACTTTTCAATCCAATATGTTTTGACCCCTGCATTCGCCCTTTGAAAATTTGGGAGTCCATCGGGACTCCAACTCCCAAAATGAGAATTCACTTAGGAGTGTGAAGGTTCATTCCCTCACATTCTTTTGCATTCTCAAGAACATGAAATGTGACCCCCGAGCTTCCCTCTTGGCCTGCAACCTTGTAAGCCCTTACCTTGGTGGCGAACCCTAGGCTAGGGTTGCAATAAGTTCCTCTGGGATAAATTGAGAAGTTCAACAAAAGGCCAAGTACCATTTCTTTGAGGGAATTCAAGGTAACTTTCTCAACTGTGTTTGTGAATTGGAGCTCAAGTATGGCGTTAATTACACCGAAGCATTAGTATTCAAACAACTGGCTCGTTATGTGCACTATGAAGCATTAGATGTCTACAAGTAACGTTCTCCAAGGATTTTGGGCATCACCTAGATCCCCAATCCAACTTATGCCACAGCCATCGTCACCACCTTTCCAGTTGCACTTTAAGCTGCCATTACACATCATGGGACTATGCCCAATAATCCAGATCCACTACCTGCTTCAATAAAAAAATTTCCTCAACAACTCATTGTTGCTATTACAAACATTCTTCCCACCATCGATGCACCAACTTTTGTTGATCCATTGGGGGAATTCTTTCGAGTTCTTGAGCTAGAATTTTCGGTCAAAATTTTTTTAAAAAAAATTATAGCTCCCACCATCTCTAGCAGAAGGATGAAACCCTCAAGATGCTCTGTAGGAGGCTTTTCAAGCTTAAAGACGATATTCAGGGCATCACAAACCTAAAAGCTGCCCATTGATATCTTCGTTCATTGGAAAGTACTCCGACACTCCATGCGCAGGTTTAGCAACGGGTTTTTTGCAAAATTTGGAGACTCGTACACTTTATTGGATGTGTACAACATTTTTGAAAAGTTAAAACTAGTTCATGCACACTATGAGGCTAGTACTATGAGGCCTCCATCACGTTCAAAGCCTCAGCCTCCACCAGTTGCGCCAACCAGATCATCACATTTTTCTTCAAGGGCTAACACTAGAAGAAAATTGGGTTTTTGTAACCAACCAATTTGCGATTAGTTGCGACTATTTGACATTTACAACTATTGTTGGTTATATTTACAACTACTTTTTGCATTTGGTCTTGCTTGCAACTACTCTACGACTAACTTGCAACTAATGGATTTTTTCATCCTTTCATTTGGATAGCTTTCAACACAATTTCCATCCAAGAAGACCCTTCTACCTACCATTAGTTGCAAATGTCACCAAATGAGTCGTAGCCCTGTGGGTATTCCAAATGTATTATACACATTTTAGGCATAAGGGGTCCACAATTGTGTATTGAATGTATTCTACTCATTATTATATGGGTACATACTAAGATGTACCCATATATTACTGGTTATGTATAATGGTTATATTTAAATTGTATGTAAGTTGTATTTGGAGCATACTTGAATATGTATGCATACATCACCTTAGTTTTTGTCTAGTTTATTTATGTTAAATTTGTTTAAAATAATATACAAATTATACCCAAGTCATATTACATGCCTTATGTGGTTTTCCAAATTAGTGTTCCAATATATTTGCCTAGATTTATGTGTTGTAGTCTAATAGGGGAAAAAATATATATTTCTACTCCTATAATCCAAACATTTAAGTCTTCAATCCTAAATTTTTGTGATTTTATTAGCTTAAGAAGAATGTCATGTAATACATCAATTTGATGCTTACAAAAAGTAAATGCATCATTCTACACATTTCTAAGTAACTTAGCAAACTCTAGCAGGCCATGTAGCACATTAGACCTGCCCACAGGCGCTCCAACTAGTTTGAATATAACCTGAGTAATATAGATGAAAAGAGGACTTTTAACAAAATCAGGCTTGCCAGATGCTAAATTAACAATATATTTTAACCTAAGCACATTCCCAGATGAATGCCAACACCCACCTTCACTCTTGCATTAAACCATGACATCTCTCCATCATCTCCTTCCCAATGTCCTATTCCTTCCAAAGTATTGC
>Ga0209611_10003427_pt1 | contig 27518 bp, 20 predicted proteins | sample S1TSphgellanicum_3_FD_187693 | JGI IMG/M metagenome (GOLD analysis project Ga0209611, IMG submission 187693) | Host-associated microbial communities from peat moss isolated from Minnesota, USA - S1T2_Fc - Sphagnum magellanicum MG (SPAdes) (version 2) | ecosystem: Host-associated > Plants > Peat...
ATAATTTATCTAAACATTTTTTTTTTCGTTCTTCTTATTTGTTTTGTTAGTTTAGGGGCAAATTTGTCACATGGGGTTGCCAAGGAGGGCATGACTAGGGAGAAAAACATGGGCAAATAATTATTTGTAAGATTGAAGCTTGAAATGCATCTTATTCGGTGAAATATTTGTCTGTAAAACATTTGTGCTAAGAATAGAGTCTTTTCATGGAGCCAGAGAAGCTTGAGCATCCATCTATTCATTGGAAAAGGTTGCACAATCAAGACCATGCATCAATGAATGTGTGAGTCTTAAGCAATCTTCTTTCTAGGCTTCCACAAAATAAACAAAAAGAAATTGCTCAAACAAAAACATGTGTCACATGCAAGTAAATTTATTTGCGGAATGATGCATTACGAATAAAACCAACACTAAAACCCACATTGGTAAGAGTCACCTCTTCCAAATTATTCATTCTATTGGGCATTCCAGCATGGGATGTGGGTCCATCCCTCCCCCATGTATTGACCAAATTAAATAGGGATGAGGATCTTGTTGATTTAATTTGGGCTAGCTAGGTCTCTTATGCGAAGGGTTTATAGATGCTTGGGATAACCAAAATTGGACAAGATCTTCATCCAAAAAAGAATGTTAAAAAAATATTATTCTACTTGTGAATTACTATGAATTAAAAAATTCATTCATGGTTGGTAAGTTCCATCACATTCAATTTTCATTTCAAATTTGTATTGTGCTTCAAACATGTGTTTTCCAAATTATAATAATTGGTTTGTGTGTATGTCCACTTTAGGATTCGAAGTACCACCAAAGAGGCCTTCATAATCGATTTGCTGAAAATAGTTTTGGCAAATTGACAATTATACACCCAACAATATTCTCAATATGCATAGAATGCAACAACACACTATTGAAGTGTGAATGGATTATCATTGAAATCTATTAATGAGAGTTCCAATGAAAGTTTTAATGAAAGTGGATTAAAATGCAGTCATAAATCATTTTTTGGGTTTTAGTTTGACATCCCATTTTTGGACTAATACTAATTTTGATAGTGGAAATGAATGTATGCAAAAACATTTACTTGTAAAAAGTTTGAATTTCATTTGTACAAAAACAAGGTTACTAGGATCCATATGTAATGTATGAGCATCTTGCATTGAACAAAAAATTGAATGAATGTATTATTAGTGCGACATGAGGGTATTGCATAGGCTTTGATTTTTTTGTCCATGCAATACCCTAAATCTTACGTGAGGCCACATTTAAAATATTGGTTGACACCCATATTAGGGTATTGCATATAAGGTCAAAATAAGTTATTTCCAATATGTCCTCAAAATATTAATGATTTCAACTAGGCCTAATGTATTGCAAAACACTAAAATGATCCAAAGGATTTGCATTCCTTAGATGAAGGTAATGGACATGTGAATATGGTTGGATATGATATTTGTAATATGTCCTTGGGCTATTGAATTGTTATGAAATAAATTACATTAGGTATGAAGGTGTTGCATATCAATGAAATCATCTAATGCATTTGTGATTGATGAAGGTAAATGCATGTATGGATTGGGTTGGAAATGATACTATCAATGTGTCCATAGAGCATTGCACTAATGAAGTAAATTGAGATAAAATAATTACAACTAGGCTTAAAGGTATTGCAAAACAATAAGTTATTTTCAATACATTCTTAAGGAATTGCATAATTCAATAAGATGAAATGAAATATATAACCTAGGCATGAAGGTATTGCATAAGACCAAAATAATCTAGTAAATTTGCATTACCTTGATGAAGGTAATGCATGTGTGAATTGGGATGGATAAGTTATTTCCAATATTTTCTTAGGGTATTACATTTTTTAATCAAATGAATCTTGGGCATGAAAGTATTACATAACAACAAAATAATCCAGTGCATTTGCATTACTTTGATGAAGGTAATGCACATGTGAATTGGGTTGGATATTATATTGTCAATGTGTCCACAAGATATGGCATAAATGAAATAGATGAATTAAAATAGTTACAACTATTAGGCCTAAGGGTCTTGTGGAACAATAAAATGATCAAGTGCATTTGCATTACCATGATGAGGCTAATGCATATGGGAATTAGGTTGGATATGTTATTTCCAATATGTCCTTAGGGTATTACATTGTGGAATTAAATGAGATGAAAACATTTTAATAGGACTAAAGGTATTGCATTACAATAAATTTGATGTGCTTATGCATGAGTTTGATGAAGGTATTGAGTAAAGATATCAAATTCATTTGCAATAACTTCATATGGGTGTTGCAAAATATTTTAATTAAGTTTTATAAGGTTATAGAAAAGAAATCAAATTTAATTGCAATACCCTCATTTGTGTCATTGCAACATTGTTTTTGATAGTCATGAAGTTGCGGGGTCTATTAGGTAGGTAGGAAGGGCAACATAACAACCTACCTAGTATATTGCCATACCTTCATTGACCTGTGTTGCCATTGCCTTGGTGGAGATTTAGTGTATATGTTCATAGGTAGGTAAATATATGGGTGGGTAAGTAGGTAGGCGGGGGAGGGAGGAAGCCAAGGTGCATAGGCAAGTAATTTAAATGTAGGTAGGTAGGTGGGAGTGGGGGGTGAGGAAAAAGTCAACTTGGACTGAGGAGAGGCAAAAAAAGTCAACCTACATTCGCCACCTTGGTTAGTCTTGGGATAAGGAGGGACAAAAAAGGTACACACATTAATGCACCATCCATCCACATTGGTGCATTGGTGGGTGTTGGTTCACTTTAGCCCTTCTTCATTACCCCTTTTTTTTTCCCCACTCTCACAAACCTATTTTTTCTTTCTTGCTTTTCTTTTTGGTTGTTTTTTCTTATATATATAATTTCTTGTTTTTTTTATTATTTCCCTCCTTGCCTTTCTTCATATTTTTCTCCCTACTATTTTTTTTTCTTTTTCATGTGTGTTGGGCCTTTTAGTTTGGAGCAAGATAAGGATTTGGACAAACATTATAACTTGTCACAATAAGTTGGCAACTTTGGTTTTAAGCAAAATCATAATGTAACATGGAGGTGAGTTTGGAACAACAAAACTTATTACAAAAACACAACAAAGTTTCGGAGCTTCTCAATTGATTTTATTTTTTTAAAGAAAATTATATTTTTAATATATATTTTTGGAGTTTTTTCCTTTTAATATGTTTTTTCTACTTTTTTTTGTTTTCATGTTTGTGACTTTTGATGCATTTTAAAAATTATGTGTTTTATTTTGGTTTTTTTTTCAATTTATCTTTTTTTTCCTCAAAATTTATGAGTTTGTGAGGTTGTTTTTTTTTTCTTCATATATATTATGTTTTTGTGTTGTTCTTTTTTTTACTAATAAAAACTTTGAAACCTTTATTTACTAATGCATGTTTACATTTGTGAATTAGATTGTGTGGAACCACTAAGGATGAATTTATGATCAACATAATTCATCTTCACATTTAGCACCAACAATTTTACATGTATCATCATGCTACAAAAGCAATCAAAGGAATTGCAACTTATTGCCAAGTTCATGAAATTATAAATGAAAAAACTAATGATAGAATGGGATTTTTTATGAAAAAAGAATAACATGTCATTATTTTTCTTTTTTGTATTAACATGGACTTGTTGATTTGCATTTTTTCGGACATAATTCTTATGGTTTGGTGCATGTTTCATGTAGTTTATAATGTGTACATAGAAATTAAAAATTAGTTTATGCCATTTTGATATTATGGAAACTAATGACATGTGACTGTTTTTCAAAAGATCTTAGTGAAGTTTTGAATTTCAAGTTTACTTCAAACTTTACATTAATTCATGTAAATATTGCATCTTTACAAATTCAATTTTTTTTTGTGTTAGTCAAGCAAAGAATATGAAACATTAGTAATAAACGTAACATTTGTTTGGACATGCAATTATATTTATATATGAATATTTCATACTACATTCTACAATGTTTTCACCCCATAATACCCGCACTAACCTCCCAAAATTTTCATTGGTTTTTTTGACCAACCATGCAATATCCACATCCATAATTATTAAACTACATTTTGTAACATTGTCACCTTGCAATACCCACATCATATTCCCAAAATTTTCTCTAGTTTTTTTGGTAAACTATGTAATACCCCATCCATAATCATTAAATTATTTTTTGCAACATTCTCACCTTGCAATACCCACATTGCATTCCCAAATTCTTCATTAGTTTTTTTGCTTAATAGTTGTTGTTAATTATGCAATACCTACATATGGGTCTTAAAATGTCAATTGTTGTATCAATATACCTACATGTTTTCTCAATTTAAAATTTGTTTATATGTGAATATTGTATGTGTCATGTTCGACATGTGGTTTTGGCATAATACCAATATGGGTATTGCATTTTGAGGTCGAATGTCCACCTAAAGTGAACTTGGACTAATAAATGTTAGTTTCGACATGACCTTTAATGCGACTATTACATATTAGATAATTAGTACAACTTGTTAATGGTGGATGAAGGTTTTGCATTGAGATTTAAAATGGGTTAATGAAATTTATTCATTTAAAAAGGATATTGCAAAATTGTTTAAAAAATGTGTTGAAATTCTTTTCAACCCTAAGTGTATTGATTTTTGCAATACTTTCATTGATGATAATCATCACCTTCCATAATATCTTTAGGATTTTCTTATGTGTGAACAATACCAAAAAGGTAATGATTTAACATGTATATATATATATATATATATATTGTTGAAATGTAAAAGTTTAACCAAAAAATGATATTGGTTTTGCCAAAAGGTGGAAGTTTAGTTAGGAAGTAAAAGGTTTTGTTGAGAGATAAAGGTTTAATAAAAAAAAAGGTTTTGCCGAAAAATAACGATTTAGTCAATAAGCAAAATTTTTTTGTCAAAAGATAAAAATTTAACGAAAAGTTATTGGTTTTGCCCAGAGGTAAAGGTTTAGCTAAGAAATAAAGAGGTTTCGCCAAGAGATAAAATTTTAGTTAGAAAATAAAAAGGTTTTGTTAAGTTAATTTGAAAATATAAAATTTTTACTAAAATATAAAAACTTAACTAGGAAAAAAGAAAAATTTGCTACAAAGAGATAAACTTTTGGTTCAGAGATAGAGAATACATAGAGGTTTAGCCAAAAAATAAAAAGGTTTTGTCAAAAGATAGAGGTTTAACTATAAAAAAAGTTTTTTCAAGAAGCAAAAGTTTAACTAAAAAAGATAAAAGCTTTTGCTTAGAGAATAAAAGTTTAGCCAATGAAAAATTAGAGGGTAGGTAGGTAGGTAGGTAGGAGGGGGTGTTGGTTAGTAACTAGTAGGCAGGGCCAAGATGTAGGTTAGAAAGGTATGTAGGTTAATAAAATAGCTAGGTCAATAGGGTAATTAAAGGGGAAGGTAGTATAAAGGTCAGGTTTGAGAAAAAAACAGCTTCAAAAAAAACTCACTGGTCAGAAACCAAAAAAAACGTTTATTAATTGAAACTGGATGAAAAAATGCAGCCCATTCCATGGACAGAATGGTCAACTGGTGCATTGGTCGGTGCTGGTTCACTCTGGCCGTGCAAAAAGTGAGCCTGGAATGGGGATGAGTGGAACTGGAACCCATTACCAAGGACAATTCTAACTCAATTTGTAAGAACCAGAACCAGAACCTCTTCACAAAAGTAAAGCACCGTCCAACCCTGGTTAAGTGTTAAGATATTAAGGCAAACCAAGGCAAAGGCAAGGATATTGTTTCATTATAGAGTACAATAGCTTACGGCATTTTAGCCCCTAGGTAAATAATAGGTCTATTTTATTTTATTTTATTTTATTTTTTGATACGAGGATTTTTGAAAGATGATATTTTGGCTTGTGTTGAAACTTTGAGTAATAATAATATCTTGAAGGATTTTGGTTTCTATTAGAGGATTTTTGGAAGATTATATATTTTTTGTATGATGAAATATTTGAGTTTTCATAATAATAAGTCTTCTTTTGCCTTAAGATACTTTTTTCATATAAATGGCAAGGGCATTTTGGCCTCTAGGTAATAAATAATAGGTCTATTTTTTAAATTTTTTATACAAGGATTTTTGAAAGATGATACTTTGGCTTGTGTTGAAACTTGAGTTATAATATATCTTGAAGGATTTTGGTTTCTTTTAGAGGATTTTTGGAAGATTATATTTTTGTATGATGAAATATTTGAGTTTTCATAATAATAAGTCTTCTTTTGCCTTAAGATACTTTTTTAATGTAAATGGCAAGGGCATGTTGGCCTCTAGGTAATAATAGGTTTATTTTAAAATAAAATAAAAATTATATGAGGAGTTTTGAAAGATGATATTTTGGCTTGTGTTGAAACTTTGAGTTATAATATATCTTGAAGGATTTTGGTTTCTATTAGAGGATTTTTGGAAGATTATATATTTTTTGTATGATGAAATATTTGAGTTTTCATCATAATAAGTCTTCTTTTGCGTTAAGATACTTTTTTTTTTAATGTAAATGGCAAGGCCACACAATGTGACACACCCCCTTGTTATGAAATGGGATGGCATTGAGGGACAAAAAAAGAAGGCTGAGAAACAGAGTGGGAATGCAAACGGCAACAACAACAACAACAACAACAACAGCTGTTACAACCATCACTGCTGGCTGCTGCTGCTGTTCACAGAAACCTCCTGCTGACTCCCTACGTGGTGTTGTTGTTGCTATTGGAACCCCCCCCCCCAAAACCAAAAAAAAAAAAAAATTTATAAAATTAAATTTGTTTTTGTAAAAGTCAAAATAGAAAAATTATACATAATTTAATAAGAATTCCCAGCCTTACAAGCCCATTAAAATTAAAATTAATTAGTTCCCTGGAGAAAATTGGGCTCACCTGTGCACCCACTCTCTCCTTCTTCTTCTTCTTCTTCTTCTTTCCTTTCTTTTACCCACTCTCATTTTTCTTTTCATTTCTTTGTTTTGTTGCAAACAAATTTTGTCGTTGTTTCTTTCTTATTACTTTCCTTCTTTCTTATCGGCGTCTTAACGGCGGCCTGTCGTGACCCCCCGCCCCCCCCCCCGAGTTTGCCTCTCTCCGCACGTTGCCGTCTTGCGCTACTACGTGGTTCCTATTTTCTCTCTCTCTCTCTCTTCGATTTTGCACCAAAATCTTGTTTGATTTGTAGTAAAATAAAAATTTGTTGTTGTTGTTGGTGTTTACAACTTGAAAACATAATAATTTTGTTGTCGTTGTGTTGACAGATAAACCCTAGAATTTCTGACAAATCGCAAGTACTACAACCTCTCTCTCTCTCCGCGTGTCTCCTGTTCTTCTGTCGCTCTTCTGCTTTTTCCTCGTCTCTTCATTTTTCCCATTCTGAGAGTTGAGCGTTTGTGCTCATAGTAGGGAGTAGGTGCGCTTTATGTCTTCAACATTTTTGAGTCTGTGTTAGTGAGTTTTGTTCATTTGTCCACAAGCTTCTTAGTTTCTCGTTTTTCACTCACTGTGTTTTGCCCATTTGCTGGAGTGGGGCTCTCAGCAGTAACAACAACCGAGAGAGGGAGAGAGGAGGCAGCATGAGAGAGGTGGTGAAGAAAGGGTTGCCCAACATGAGGGGTTGGAACCGATTCTTTACGGGTCGTAAAGGGAAGCAGTTGCAAAAGACGCTGAACAATGTGAAGGTGACGATCTTGTGTGGGTTTGTGACTGTTCTTGTTTTGCGCGGGACTATCGGAGGTGGTAGCTTCTTCAGCCCCGCTCAGGAGCTTCAAGAGCTCCAGGAGAATCCCGAAGAACTCGCCAAGGAAGCGAGACGAATATTGGCTGAGAAAGAGATGGAGGAAGAGGAGAATGAGCCGGAGCCTGACCCTAATGTGCATTACAGCTTGGGTCCTGAGATCAAAGACTGGGACCAGCAACGTGCGCTGTGGTTGTCCAAGTACCCACACTTGGCCAAGACTGCAAACGGTAAGGACCGCTTCCTCCTCGTCACTGGTTCCCAGCCCACCCCTTGTGATAACCCTGTTGGTGATCACTACTTGCTGAAAGCTATCAAGAATAAGATTGACTATTGCCGTCTGCACGACATCGAGATTGTCTACAACATGGCACATTTGGACCAAGAAATGGCTGGCTACTGGTCCAAGCTGCCTCTGGTCCGGAAGCTGATGCTGGCTCACCCTGAGGTAGAATGGATTTGGTGGATGGACTCGGATGCAATGTTTACAGACATGGTCTTTGAGCTTCCCATCGAGAAGTACAAAGAGTATAACCTGGTTGTCCATGGTTACAAAGAGCAAATCTATGACAAGAAGAGCTGGGTAGGTTTGAACACTGGCAGCTTCTTGTTCCGGAATTGTCAGTGGTCTTTGGATCTGTTGGATGCATGGGCTCCTATGGGTCCTAAAGGTCCCGTCCGTGTGGAAGCTGGGAAAGTGCTGACTGAGACTTTGACAGGAAGGCCGGATTTTGAAGCAGATGATCAGTCTGCACTGATTTATTTGCTCATAACGCAGAATGAGTTGTGGTCAAACAAAGTGTTTCTGGAAGAGTCTTACTATCTGCATGGCTACTGGGTGAACATTGTGGAGAAGTATGAGGAAGTCATGGAGAAATACCATCCAGGTTATGGTGATCACCGCTGGCCATTTGTCACACACTTTGTGGGTTGCAAGCCTTGTGGCAGCTATGGAGATTATGCAGTCGAGCGATGCTTGAACCAAATGGAGCGAGCTTTCAACTTTGCTGACAACCAGATCTTGGAGATGTATGGATTCCAACATGGCAGTCTTGAGACTGCCAAGGTGAAGCGGACCCGGATGGATTCGTCCGACCCTTGGGATTTGCATTTAGGCATGGAATCAATGCAGAGGCAATTGTCTGGCTGATGGTTTTTTATGACATAAAATTGTAAGTGAAATCATGCATTTTATGGCTTGGATTGTTGTAAGTTAAAGGAAGGTTTTTTAAGCAGCCTGTTGCACAATGCAACATGCTCTGATTTCTGCATTTGGACATCAATGTGCATTGCAGCAGCAGCAGCAGCAGCAACAGTCTGGTGATAACTTAGTGAACTTGTGGAAGTGGAAGGGCAGCATCACACATTTGTGAGTTAGAAGGTCATGTAATTTAGGGAGAGAGGTAGCTGCTTTTGTAAAACTTTAGTCTTTCATAACTCTTGCAAGAGATTGTTGACACATAACAGTGGTTTCACATTCTGTTAATGCAGCTGTACGTACCATTTTGGTCAAACCCAGTAAAGAGAATGCCCAATGTTGCACATTCTTTAAGTGCAGCTGTACCCAATTTGTTTGAACCTGAAAGACAATGCTGATCTGGCATTGCATGTTATCAAAGGAAAAATTCTGCCATCTGTGGGATCCAGCAACTATCTGGATGATAACTGAATGTGTGAGAGAGGAGATGTGCATTTGGGTGTTTCTTCATTCACAGAGATTGCTGTTACTTTGAACTTTCATTCTTTACAATTTTTCATTAATTCATTAAGAGTGTATTCCATACTGAATAGGTTTTGGTGTACATCCAGCAAATTCCAAGAGAACAAGTATCAAAACAAACCTTTGCAGGAAGGTGATTTTATGGAGACTAGTTGTAGCTGGCCTTGAAGTTATCTTTCTGTCTTTTAAGACCTGTCTTGAGAATTCCCACTCCTGGGTGGGGGAGAGCAATAAGCAGCTCCAACTTGAATGTTTCACCAGTGGTGTGAAGTCAGTTTGAATCCTTGTATAATGACTTAACATGCGGTGGCAATCCATGTTTTTTCTGAGAAACTGTCTCTCAATTTCCATACTGCCAACCTAAAGGGTGCTATTACTTTGTGAAATCATTTATGCAGTTTATTTCATTCACATATCTTTAGCTTTCCCAGCCTTTTAAGGACTTTTAGGTTTAGCTACTCATCGTTAGCTAAGGACTCAAAAGGTCAAGCTAACTGTGCTTAGTTTACATATGTAGTCTGATCAAAGATAATTAGCAGTCAATTTTGATGTAATTGAAAATAATTGCAATTGTGAATAACAAACACTTCTGTATTTGATACCAGCCATGACGATTGTAATTGTAACTAGTATAACGCTAGAGTACAAAAGAGTTTAAGATTGTGTTTTTGAACCAGCATATTTGCTGCATGGTTCAGCCATGGAGGTTGTAATTGTAACGAGTATAAGGCTATGATTACCTGACAAAAGAGTTTAAGATTGTGTTCTGAACCAGCATGTTTGCTGCTTGGTTCAGCCATGGAGGTTGTAATTGTAACTAGCATAAGGCTATGAGTACCTGACAAAAGAGTTTAAGATTGTGTTTTTGAACCTGCATATTTGCTGCATGGTTCAACAGCTGCGTATCCCAGTTTGCAGAAGAGGTTGTGTGTAATAGAGTGCACAAATGATTTCAACTCTTTTTGTAATAGAGTGGAAGGATGATTTTAATGATTTTTTTGCAGTGCTGACTTGGATAACGCAATTTACTTTTGGAGCAACATCGTTGGCTTCAAGTTGCTTTTAAATGCCATGTTCATGTACAAGACACGTAGCATACTTAATTTTTTCTCAATTTTTATAGAAATAAGAATATTATTGTGCGTTGCACCGTGGCAAATGATAGGGTACTATGCAGAATGTCATAACACAATATTGGGTCCTTGACAGGTACCATACATCTTGGCAAAAATTACCAGAAACTTGGGTTGTGTTTAGGGTTTGCGGGGTTTTGTAGTAATAAACAGTGTTAGCCATGTCGAGAAATGAATGGGCCCCAAAAAGATTACTCTAGAAGAGTAGAAGATGACTAGAGAATATGGAGGAATGTCCAAGGCATTATTTTTATTTTTTTTCTCATTCTCCTTGGATTGTTTTGTATCTAAGTAGATTGCTTCCAAACCCAACACCTTCAAAGTGAGCTCCACAAACAAGGCATGAGTAGAGAGGGACACAAGGGACCCAATTTTAAAAGTCTGAAATGGATGCAACTTCCAGTACCTAAATATCGAGGAGTAGAGTTTCTTCCTTATTTTCCTCCAACATAGCAAATAGAGATTTGTCGACAAAGAAAAGTCCAAAGAGCAACTCTTGTGCATCTGCCCACAAAAATGATAGAAAAACCTGAAAAAGGAAAGATGCGGTATCTGGGCAAATCAGTGGCACCCAGAGCCCAAGTTGGAAACCAATTCCAGCACGAGATTTTTATAATATATAAGGGTGTGCATTGACAAGCAAGAAGCTACAAGCAAGAAGTCATAACAATATGATGAAAAGTCCCAGAACAAAATGATGAGGAGCAAAAAAACCCAAAGAACTACTTTCAGTAGGAAATTATGAATCCATGAATGCCAAGAATGAGATCTGTACACATGGTGTGAATAGTGTGGAGAAAGAGAGAGGCTGCATGGGATTGGTTGCAGGTGACTGACTACAAGAGTTATTGACGGCAGATTTTATTGGGTATGCACACAGAGCGGAAGAACATGCAAGGAACAAACAAATGCACTTTCCAGAAAGAGAGCCATTTGTGTACAAGCACTTTGTTTGACAACTATATTAGAGCAAGAGCAATGCTTTCTCTCTTTCTTTGGCCAAATTTTGACACTTTGATGAAGAAAAATAACCCAGTGTGCAACTCATACAAAGGAATTTTGTGGAGGAAAAAAAATTGCACAGAAAGTCCTCAGATTTCATGGATTTTATTTTCTGAAATTGTCATATTTAGACAATGGGTTCAAGCAGGTAGCCAAATTGTAGCAGGATTTTAAAACTTGTTTTGGCTTTTCTCTCTGACCTGTAGCCAAATTTGACTAATTCCTCTTGTGGGTGATCACCAATGTGGCTGCAACACAAAATTGAAAAAAGAAAAAGAAAAAGAAAAAAAAACAACCCTGTATCAATGATTATTTTTTTTCAATTTTCTGATGTTGCATCATTGGCTAGCATCCCCTGATGGATTTAGCACTAAATGGCAACAGGTTTTTAGAACCTGTCTAAATAATTTTCTAGAAACTACACTTTTTTCTAAAAAAAAGCTACCAAACTAAAATCAGAATCCAAATGTGGTGAAATTATGTTTTTTCCCCAACATTCGACAATTTTTTTCAAGGAAAAAAATGAGAATATTGTGAAAGAACATTCCCCTTTGTATTTTTTTTATATTTTTAGCAACATTGCACCCTGGAACAAAAACCCACTGCACTGTATGATTCGAGACAAATTGTATTACAGAATTATGAGTTTGAAAAAGGAGAAGAAGCGGACGGGAAGACAGAAAAATCAAAACCCTTTTTCAGTCTTCTTCTCTTCAAGCCAGACTGTGTGACAAATTGTCAGTCCATGATTTGTGTGTACAGCCAACAAACAACAGACTAAGTAAGTGATCGTTTTTGCTCACATCTATATATATATATATATGCATGTACCCACTAGAGAGAACGGGCAAGTCCTGGCAGAATGATTCCACAAGGTGAGTTGTTAGTGGACGATGCTCCCCATGACTGTCTTAACAGTCAGGTTCACCACATCCTCCCTACTCCAACCCATCAAGGTCTGGTTGGTTGTATGGAGGTCGAAAAATGGCTTAAGTACATTGTAAAAAAAGGGATAAGTACACAGGAAATTCTTCTCTTTCTTATAGACCCACGATCCTCCTCTTGCTACATGCCACTCTCCAGCAACCTCACCTCTTCGGAGTGCCAGAAACTGTACCCAATTCTTTCTTTTTTACTTACTACACAACCTGCCAAAACTAGAGATCCTATACTATGATGCCGTCACCACCTCAATTACTGAAGGCAGAATGAGGTTCCGTCCCGAAGTGTCTGTAAAGTCTGTCATTTGTATTTTTGCAACACTTTGTTGCTAGATCACAATCAGATGACACAATAAGATATTGTATGCCAATAATGGTGGTGGGCATTAATGACTGGAAATCAACCAATCTTTTTGCTGACTATACATAGCCAAGATGATTTATTACAAATAAAAAAGAACTAAAACCATGTGCTTTTTGAGATTTTCAATAGTCACAATTCAATCAAATTTTGAGAAAACTCAGCCAGATTTCTATACATGGTTCAAGTAGTTAGCCAAAAATTTAGAAGGACTTATATATTTTTTAATTACTTTCATATTTAGTTTGTAGCCAAATCTGGCTAAATTTTCATGTCATTCATCGTCATGTCGGCTAGAACACAAATTTGACCCAAAATTCTTCCTGACAAGAGGAGTTGGGGAGTTTTTTCTTGTATAAGTTCTGCAGACAATTGCCAACAACAAACCGAATGGGTAGCTGCAGTTTACTCTCTGCCTAAAGTCTGCCATTATACCATCCACTTTGGTGGTCAACAGACAGACAAGAGAGAAAGCCACCAAAACTTTGTCAAAAACACAATTCTGCCATAATTTCCAGATAACAATCTTGAGGATCATTTTCGAGGATCCTCACTTTCCTGGTCCTTGAAGAGAGAGAAAAAAAAGGTGTAGAAAAAAGCTTCAAAACTGCAATTCAGATTTTTTTAAATTCTGAAAAATGTGCACAACGTGCTGGTACTTATATATATATATATCTTGAGTGATGATAGCTGAAGGAAGTTGGAGGTTGGTATGAGTGGAACATACCTGAAGCTCCCCCTGGAAAATACAACCATGCATTGCAAATCATCACCATGTGTTTACACCAGGTGCATGATTTATATGCCCACTTTGGTGGGTCAATAGGCTTCCATCAAAAAAGCTGCTCAAGGAGTGCAAAGATATGGAGATATTTGGATCTTTGATGTGCTTTTTAGAAGCACCACCCATTAAAGACAGTGGTGCTTTGACTACCTTTACATTACCAGGTTAAGCTTAACAAGCCAAAAGCCAACAACCTTCACCACAAAATTGCACTGTTAATGTACGTACTGAAACAACATTCATTGAGTTGAGTGTTGTTTTGAAGTAGTTATAACAACACCATACAAAGTGTTTTGTCACACTAGATGGACTCAAACACTTCATTTTAAATCAATTGTGTGTAAAATTCAAAACACAATCCAAAACCCACTTTGTTGAAATGGCCCATCCTGTGTGAGCCTAGATGGAACAATGCCCACCAATGCACCACTGGATCAGCAATTTTATTTTGATTTTGTGGCAGAATTAACAACAGAACATGCCTTGTGACATTTTGTAGTTTTTGTTTTTGGAAACAACTACTAATTACCTTGCCAAACTAATTGTAATCCTCCACCTTAGTACGAGACTTTTAGGTTGAAACCCATGCAAGTTATGTCCTCTAATTGGAACACAATGTTCAAACCAATGTTGTGCATGTAAATGTAAATAGTCAATTTATATGTCCGGGTAAGATTTTATAAATATTAATCATTTATAATTAGACACTCAATTTTTTGCAATTACACTATTTGTTGGGCATTTTTTTAAAAAATTACATTTACACTTACATGTTGTCATGGACACTTGTGATTGTAAATAATGATGAAATATTGTCATTTTCATTTAAAAACCATTGACAAGTGCAATACCAATGAATCCTAATCTTTTTGTGGGGGAATGAACAAACGAATGATAAACACAATACATATGCATATTGCATTTCCTTTTTTCTCTCCCTTTTCGAGATTCAAAATGTCGTTTATGGAAGTGGAGTTGGTTCAACAAAAAAAAAAGGAAAAAAGAGGGGAAAGGGGTAAATGGTATGCATGGGGAAAAAAGAAGGAAGAGGGAAGTAGGGAGGGTAAAAGAAAGTGGAATTGGTACAACAAAGAGAGAAGGGAAAAGAAAAGAGGAAAATGGGCAAATAGTGAACATGAGGAAAAAAGAAGGGAAGTAGGGAGAATTGCAAAGAATGGAAGTGAAGTTCATTTAATAAAAAAAGAAGGGAATGAAAAGAGGAAACATGCAAATGGTAGGCATGAGGAAAGAAGAGGGAAGGCAGTAAAAGAGAAGAGATAAGTAAGCATGAAATATGGAGGAATGATATTTTGTAAAGTTATTTTCATTGTGCTTTTTTGAGCTTTCCCATGTTATCCTTTCTATCTAAGTTGTTTGCAAGTGCAACTGGTGACATTGTTGTCATCTTGTAACTTTTTTCAATTGTTGCAAGTTGTTTCAATTTTTTCAATTGTTTTAAATGAGCTTCTTGCATTTTATTTTTTATCGTGTTTGTTGTTTTCCAATCCCATTCCTTGTGATCTTGCATAACAAGGTTTAAGGTGAACTTTTTCATGTTCTTCATGTTCATATACATTTGTTGCAAGTGTAGGTGGTTGTGTTATGGTCATCTTGCAACTCCTAATATTGTTACAAGCTTCATGAGTGCCCTGCTTCAAGTGAATATTTTACAACTTACTCCTTTTTGGTCATTTTGCATTTCCCATTTCTTGTGGAACTATCTTATAACTTCCTTCATTATGGTCTTACATAATAAGGTTTAAGATGAACTCTCCATGTTGTTCCTTTTCATCTACATTTTTTGCAAATGAAGGTGGTGGTGTTGTGGTCGTTTTACAACTTTTGACATTGTTACAATATTCATTGATGCCCTATTTCAAGTGACCTTCACCTTTCATCATCTTGCACATGTTTTCATCATGGTATTGCATTGTTACTAAAAGGCAAACAAAGTGGGACATGTGTTAATACCTTCATTTTGTTGCAACCTTGAGGGCAATGTGAAATGAAATACCCTTATTTTGTTATAAACTTCATTTTGTGGGAGAATCATCACAATACCACAATATCCTTTACAAATGCATATTCCATGTCCTTCTTTATGTGTTTTTTTTTCACAAAATGTGTACAAAAGTTTGATTATGGTTCATAACTCATATATTTAACAATAGCGAAAGGCAAAATTTAATGATTCATGTTTTGGTTTTATGTGTAAGGTTATAGCAATTGGGAAAGGGTATTTGAACTTAAAAGTTTTAGGCCCATCACCAAATGAAGAAGTCTTTCCTATTTGTTTACCTCCATATGATGCTACATTGAAAGGCACCCATCCCTCTTCATTCAAAAACATTAATATAAACATTGAAACCTTTATCATTGAAAATTTTCAACTAGCAAAAACTTTATTGAATTTGCGTAAATAAGCCAAGTTCTTTGTTAAGGCTTTATGGTGCATAAAACCATATAAGCACATGTGTGCTTGTTTTTGTGTTTTACACTTACACATAGCTTGTTTTATATGGCATAAAACATCAACATTTCAAACCTTTCTTTCCATGGTTTTAGACTTACACGTGAAGTGTATGTATTTTTTATTTACACAACACTTACCCAATGTGTATATCAAACACCATATACACACACAAAATAAGTTCAAATTCCACAAAATGGGTTATTTGATCATCAAAAGCTCTTTTGGGAAGTTTTTATCAAACTGAATGATTAAATAACAATTGGTGTGTGTTATGAACATCACATATATGCTCACATGTTGTATTTCTAATTCAATTTTGATTTATTATTATTATTATTATTATTATGGTTGGATATCTTTTGTAAACTATGGGCAAAAAGAATTTAATGAAGTCTTTTTGTTAACACCACAATTATTTCGAAATGTTATATTTTATTTTCTTGATTAGTTTGGCTTGCTAGCTTTAGAAAAACATGGGTTGCAGACCCTAATGCCAACAAAAAATCTCAAAATATCTCAAAATAAACCTCTGACCGAATATTCCTTGGTTGTTTAAACTTTTTTTAGTTCCCAGACATTTGTTTGCCTCATTCATAAAAGGTGCAAAAACATATGTTATTCGCATAAATGCAATAATTGAAAAACAATTGATCAACAATGCTTCTAAAATTTGTAGGTTCATCATTTACATTACCTATTATATATATAATTTTTCAATTTTCCCTATATGCCTTTACATCATTTACACGTGTGTTTTTTATAGATGTAATATTAACATTCAGATTGAACAACTTCAGTATTACATAACATTGAATAAATCAATAATTCAAGTTTCAAAAAATAAAATTATCTTACATTAAACTAATTACATGTTTTCCATCAATATTAATATCAATAAGATTTCAATAATCTTTGCAATATTGTGAAAGAATACAAAAGACTCAAAATGAAACCAAAAAAATATGATTTCATTAATAAATTTTTTTTAAACCTACAAACCACAATGGAACAAGGGATTCCCAAAAGAAATGGGGAAGCAGATCATTACCAAACAAGAGTTAAAACTATGAACTCACAACAACAACAACAAAAACCAATAAACATAACATATCATAGGGCAAAATGAAAATCAAACCAAAACCCAAGAAAGTATAATGTACGAAGAAATTTAAAATATTCCTTAGAAAAGTACACTAACCTTGAACAGGGTGTGAGAATAATTTTAGTGCCATTGCTAGTGGTAACATTAGTTTTACCTCAAGTTTGTGCAACTTCATTCTTATTTGTGTAACTAAAAGCAAGATGTCGTGCAACTTCATTGTTGTCATTATAATTGAAAGAAATATTTTGAGGTATCATGTGCAACAAATAAAACTTATTAGTATTCAACATCTAATTTTAATTTTAAACATTCACTTTGTAGATAAACAAACGTTTGGGGCTCCATGAAAGGTTTGGGGTGAAAAAATGGCCCAAAGAAAAGTAATTTTAATGATAACTTTATTATGTAGTCTTTAAATAAATAAAAATATTATATTGATTATGAATTAAAAGATAATCATGATAATCAAAACATCAAAATTACAATGTCTAGTTTGGTATGTATGGCAATGTCTTTTAGATGTGGTTTGAATTTTTTATATAAGGAGATGAAAGTAAGGTTTTAAAAAAATGTGTTCGAAAGAAATTTATTTTTTATCTTGAAAATATAGCAAGAAATATTTTTAAAAATTGCTTGTATGTTGCTAAATGTCCCCTCTTTCCCCCTCCCCCATTGTGAAACATTTATATCAATTTGTAGTAGGCTACCAATAATATAGAAGGATTATTAGATTTTTTCACTTGTCACAACTCAGTTATAGCCAAATCTAACCAATTTGTCTTATGAATTATTAACATCTTAACACTTTTATAAAATCCTTTATAGAAACATTGGATGAAACTTGAATTTGTTGTGATTAAATGACAATGGCAATTTGTTAATGTACATGTATTTCTTTTTCCCAATGTTTCAATTGTAAGTGTTTTAATGTCATTTGATAGATGATGACACCTTGCTTTAACCATAGGTGATGACGACCAAAGTTTGATACCTTGTTCTTGTTATCAACTTGTTCAATAAATAAGTAGGTGAAATGAACATTTAAAAATAAATAAATGTAAATCAATGTCTTGCCCATCACTACTATAAATCACTACTTTTCAAGCCATTCAACTTGATTGTCTTGTTTGTTTTGACCAAAAATTTGTCAATTTGACTACAAGCCCTAATTGTTGAAGTGATATGTTATTTTATTGGTTCAATTCACTAAAAATGATTTTTTTAATTATTTGGTCAAATGTTACATTAGTTAAACAAAATAAAAAATGGACACCATTAGTGAAAAAGACAAAGCTCTAGTCACATGGGACATTCAATTTTGTTTAAACTATATTTATAATTAAATAAATATAAATATTAAGCATTATGGTTATCTTCATTGGTCAAATTGACTAATGACAATTTGACTATTAATCAAATTGACGATTAAAATGAACATTAGATTGACTCAATAGTAGGTATGACCTTGGTAGGTAGGTAGGTTAAATAGGTAAGGTAGGCTAGTTAACCTAAGGTAATTAAACTAAGTTTCCTATGTTGATTAAAAAAAAATCATAACAATGAAATGATAACTTTTATTTTTTTGTTGAAGATACATTGTAATAGTTGAGGACTTGATTTTTCAATGTGGAGATAAAGGGTTCAAGTCCTCATACTTGCACCTTATGTAATTAAGCTATTAAGTTAGGGTGACTAGAAAGGTTAATTAGTGTAGCTAGTTCCTAATCTAGGAATGGTGTTTAACCTAGGTTAGTTTTAAACATGAATGCCTAATCTAAGTTAGGTCTATGTATGTACGTACCTACATATTGGCCTACATTTCTATTTACCTAGGCCCTATCTACATATTGAGTCAAACTTTGATTCATTTTCATTGTCATTTTTATTAAAGTGATAGTTGTTTAAACTCATTAGTTGATATGACCAATAAATAAACCAAGAGTCAAAAAGGCAATTAACCCCAAAAAAATTGTCAATTTGACCAATAGTCAACTTAGACATGTCAAAATTGACTTGTCTAGTATGACAAACTAATTAAGTTTTAAAATGTCACAATTTGATAATTTTTATTAATTTTTCCAATTAAAAAAACCATGATTTTTAATAATTTGCATGTGCATGTGTGTGTGTGTGTGTGGAAATGTTGTGTTTTATGGCATTGTGTATTATGTTTAATTGTGTACTATGTTAATTGTCATGGTGAATCTATTTGAAATAACCATGAATGAAATTATTGTTCTTGGCATTGATTCAACCCTACAAAAAAAAAAATTTTAATCTTTAAAAATGGTAAAAAGGCCAACAAATTTATTGCATATCCAATCAAAGAACTAACCATTTAAAGGTTGTATAGTTGTGATGGATTTGATGAATGATTCACAAGATGAAAAATGAAACTTTTAGATACACATGAAGGACAAGTGATTATAACTCCCTTTTGGGTGCAACATGTATAAAACTTAAAGATTAAGTGTGCATGGATGATTTCATCCCACAATCAATGTACCTTGGACTTTAAGAATTGGGAACGAATCTACCTATATAATAAAAAAATGATATTTCTCTATCTATATTGTTTGAACCTACCTCTTCCAAGCCTAACTACCTTACTCTTTTCCCCTACCCACCTACATGGACATGAAAAGCACAATTTTGAGATATGGCATAAATAATGATGAATGATAGATTGGAAACCATATTGGAATATAAAAAGGGGAAAAAGGGAAGGGGATTTTGTTTGGTTTGACACCTTGCCCTTTGGGTGTGGGCATTACATTAGTGGCATTAATTTAAATGAAATCACACTCTTAATTAATAACAATACTTGACAATGGAGAACCCTCCATCTTCTATTGATGATTGATTTTTTCATAACTTTATCGGGACATGACACATGGGCTTCATCAATAAATGTTTGTGTACATAATCATCATGAATGTTAATAGTGATTAACTATTACATAGTGATTATATTCACTAATTCATACATGGGTTCACATCACATTAACAACCATTCATTAGAACAACATTCAACCTTGGCATCAAGAGATTACTAGTGTTTACATGATGTTAATTATGTGTGCATCCATATAGAAGATTAAGTGGTGATCAATGATCATTATCATGTCATAGTACCATACATGTATTTATTGAAAATCATGTTATTTATGGATCACAATTTTCAGTATAGTCATACGTCCAATTTGGAATTCAAGGTGTTGCATACTTATGTGTGGTGTTGAAAAAGTTCTTTAAGCATAAGCAAAAACATTTTGAATGCAAATTAAGACTTGAAACTAGTTGTTTGAATTTTATGAAAGTTCAACGTTGACATAATTAAATTTTTTAACATTACTTTATTTTGAATTTGCAACTCCTTGACATTTTGATTTTGAATCAAGTGAGAACATAGTTTTGAAGTTTGTAAAGTTGAAAACTAGTCAAATTTTGACTATCATACTTCCACTCATTTCCACATGTGCAACAAAGTTTTTTAAAACATTCATCATTCTTTTTATAAAAGACTTAACTCCAACTTATATATGGAGTTTGGACATTTCACATGTTTCAATTTTGATGGTAAGATTAAAGTAAGTGTTGTAGACAAAAGATTGAATATATATTATATTACCTTTTTAATTGTTGCATGCAAGAGATTAAGGATATTGATGATCATGTTGGTAGGAAAATAATATCAAGGGAAAGAATATTAAGGTGACATTTCAAATACATTTTACAATAAACAAAAGTAGGTGGAAAGAAAAGAAAGCATTGACAATTTGTACATGAAGTAAAAACAACATTGGGGTTCTATGAAAATTTTGAAGTTTAATTATTCTATCAAGCTTTGATTCCTTATGTAAATTCAGAATTAATTTGGAAAGAAAGTTTTATTATTCATATGCCATCACAAATCTAAATGTTATCATATCTTATAAATCATTGTGTTTTATTTTGAATTGCTAAGTTTTTAATATCACAAAATTTGAATGATAGATTTGCAACATGATAGTTCTATTAAGTAACATATTGTTATGAAGTGGGTAAACTTACTTTTACTTCATAAGGTCATTTCTTTTCTTTCGAAAACCTTATTTTAAATTAGTATGATTTTTAAAACCATACAAAAGTGGACCCTTCAGTTTAAATATGGAATGTTGTCAAATTGCTACCTAGGTTTAACACAAATTTGATTTAAAAGTTTAATGCCACTTACATAAACAAGCTTCATCCAAGTTTTTATTTTTCAACATAATTATAACGTTTTGAAAACTTGAACATCCCAAATTTGATTCTATTATTTGCTTCTTCATCCAACACACTTACAATTATAAGGAATAAGATAAATGAGGCAAGTTTGCCTAGAAAAATAAGGTCAAAACATATTGAAACAAACCCAAACATTGGAATATTGAAAGATTGCAATGCCAATACACTTACAAACTACATTATCATTTAATCACAACCATTTCATACTTTCATATGCTTAAAGAATAACTAAGCCAAGTCATATACATAGGTTTTTTGTAAGCATGTAAAACCCTTTGTACTCCATCCATTCAAGAGGAAAACACCAGGAAAACATCATGATGTTGTGCTAAGGAGAATTTATAACTTTCAATAGTAATCAAACTTATCATAAGTCAAATTGCTTAAATAATTCATTTTGACGTATAACATTTGTTCATCAATATGTTTTTACAAAAGTTGTTCAAAAGTGTGGAAATAATTAATTTTGTCACAATTTAATGGTTTTTAAATTTTGTAATACATTATTTCATTATTCTAAAATTAGAAAAAAGGTTGAAAAATCAAGACCATGATTTGACAATCTTGTAGAAAATATTTGAATAAACTAGATAAACAATGTGATAAGATTTGCAAGGTGAAAAAAAGTTCTATGATAAAGTGTTTCTACCTTCAAAATCTTCATTGCAAAAATAAAATGGGATTTTGTGCACATGAAGAAAAGCTACAAAAATTGCATGCAAACATACAAAATTGGAGTTAAACAACTATTGAAAAGATGCAATAAAAATTACACATACCTAACTTTTGAAATTGGGGTACCTACTGGATTGAAAACAAAAAAAAAAAGAATTGTAATAAAAACTTCTAGCAAATGCCTTGAAAAGTTGAAACTTCTTAAGCTAATAAAATTGATTATGGTCTTGTGATGAAGAGAATAGTGAATCATTGCTATTTGTCAATATTGTAGAAATATCTTCAACTAAAAATGTCAACAATAGCTAGAACCAAGGGATGGAATATTTTTAGGATTGATTTGTACATGCCAAGTAAGAATAATAGTTAATATATGTATTATGCTAAATGGCCTCTTTGGTTCACTATGTTGATGGAAACAATGAAATAATATGGCAATTATATATTTTCACTTTTCAATAAATCCATGAAAAAATGTTGGTTCTTTCTATCCATATTAAAAAAGGAATCAATGACATGCAACAATGTTTTTGGATGATACATCTAACAACTAATCAATTTTTCAATTTTCAATTTGTGTATTTCAATTTTAAATGGGAATCATACATGGGATGCATACCACTAGCCCCAAATTCACAATGCCAAGGTCATGGGGATTTAATTAAAGTTTCTATTTTTTCATTTCCATTCAATTGTTTTCTCACCTCTAACATACTAGGACAATGGGAGGTGGGGGCTATTATGGGCACCTTATGTAATGGCATCCACTAGAATCAAAATTTAAAACATTTTTTGTGATATTAAGTTATCCTTAATATAACCTCATCTTTGGGTCCTTCTTTCGTCCTTAAATATTTTTTCACCCCTAGATGTTGGTTATCTACAAAAGAAAGCAAATTCAAAGCAAAGAGGAACAACTTTCTCATAAAAAAGAGTGAAAATTTAGATTGTTTTTTCATGAAAGGGCATTTATTGTACAACATTCACAATAGTGACAAAAAAAATTGAAAACAAAATCAAAACTCGAGTTGCATATCTTTTTACTGTCAACCTAAGGGGAGAAAGGAGTATCAAGTTGTGTTTATTACCAATGTATTTGTTTTGCTATCATGTGTTGATTTCAACCTAAGTTCATTCCCTTGATAAGAAAATTTTGTTCTTCACCTTGAGTCCTCTTCCTTTATGGATATATATATATTGTTCAAGGTGTTATTTAAGATGTTCTTATTTTGAATATTACTTTTGTGAGGTTCATGTGCATTAAATTAGACTATTACGAGCCCAACTTACAGTTGGTTTTTTCACCATTATTTGTGAGATGATGATTGATGATATAACACTAACTCAATAAGATTTTATGTTATTACATAATCTAATGACTATCCATCCAAATCAATTTGCTCCTTTGGTTATTGCATTATTGGGGTACCTAAACAATAATGTCTCATATTCTATTAATTCACCTACAAAATCAAATTATAATATAAACTACATGAAAACATGACATCCATGACTAGGTTGATATACTTACACATAGCATAAGCAATTAAAAATGACGTAAGCAACATGTCTAATTCAATTAAAAATGACATAAGCAACTAGTTCAATTGAAAAGGAGTAGTCATGAATGCCATGTTTTGGCATAGTGGTAAGATTGTTTGCATTTACAAATTTGTGCAAATTATCTTTCCATATGTCAATTAAATATTGAAGCCTGAATGTATGAACATAATAAAAAGAAAGTCTTTTTACAAGGTCAATCATTGAAAACTCTCTAGCATTCAACTATATGTAATTCAACGTGTGTGATAGTTTTTTCAATGTTAAGCACTAAATGATCAAATGTAGGATAAGTTGATGGTATAAGAATGTAATGTATGTGGTTATGTTTGTCTAAATGTTTATAATTTTTATTAATATATAGAAATTAGGATATGAACTTCAAATCTTAGAAAACATTTATATGATAGGTTGTTCCCATTCTTGGTATTAATTTTAATGACATTCATTCAAAGAGTAAACTACACTATTTCACATGTGCTTTTTTATTATGTTTTAATGGTTGTTCAAGGTTAAAACAATCCACATATCAAGGGATACTTTTGTCAATAGTCTAGATATTAACTTATCTATTGAAGTTGATTGTATGAGTCAAATTGCAAATGAACTTGTCAAGAAAGCACACTACATAATTACTTGGACCCATTTTAGCCAATACACTTGTTTGATTCATCAACCATAAGTGGAACACATAAACTAGGGCATATTAATTCCTATGTCATGTTGCACAATTAAAGTCACAAAAACTCTTTGTGCACCTGAAATAATAACCCAAGGCAAACAATTTGTCACCCTTTCCACATTTTCAAGTGCCTTTACAATGTCTTTTGCTCACAATAGACACAGGAATGCACATCATGATACTACAAAAACTCCATGCATGGAGCACCGAACAAAACCATGATAGATTTTGTGGAATACTCAACAAGCAATTTGGTTAAACAAGTAAATAACATTCATTCATTTGCCTCCAAACAAAAGGGCTCTTTCTAACTTGTACATAGTAAGTCTAGCAATTATGGGGTATGTAACAGATTCAATTAATTTGCAATTTGTTCCATATGTCATCACTAGCCCTATTTTTGTTGCGTGAAATTCCAATAGATAAAATATTTATATTACATATTCATTGTTTGCTAAGGGAAAATTTCACCAAATTTTGAAAAAAACAAATTTTCGTCACATTTCAACTCAGATTCTAGTTTGATAGCATGTTTTGTAGAATTTTTTTTTAGTGTTTAGAACATGCTGCCATTTACTACTAAATCCCTCTTGGGATGCTTGCTAATGATAAAATGTAACATCCCAAAATTGAAAAAAAAACAAAACAAAAGAAAAACATTGATCATCACACATTAATCTTCATATTTACACTAAACCAAATCCAGCCTTTTACTTATACCTTTTTTCCAATGGTATGTTATTAGCTGAAAGCAATCCTAGTCTTCATTATTTCAATCATGGCCCTAAATCCACCAAAAGGTCTTAGCAAAATCCATAATCATAATGGTACACAAAAATCAAAGATTGTCACATAGTGCACAAATGCTTGCTTTAATTTGGCCCATGATCTTAAAACAAATACACTAAATAATTGTATCTATAAATGGAAGCTCTTATACATTTTTTGATGTGGCCCACACTCTAGAACTAAGGTTTTTTTTTTCCCCAATTTATTGGGAAAAAAATTTGGCGATTTTTTATTATGATGGTCAACTTTCCACAAGAAAAATAAAATTCCAAAAAAAGTGTACTTAATACTCACTAGTGTGGCCTGTGCCGTTGGCCCAAGTGTTACCACGTCCTCAACCAATTTTTCCTTGCAAAACATGGTTTTTTGGAATTTATTTGAATTTTCAGTGGCAAAAATCACTTAAAAATCAATATCTCCCACATTCTGAATCCAAATCTTACCAAATAAATTCCATTAAATCCTGATCATCAAGATCTTTTCAACAACACCAAAGGCACAGTCCAATTCCTCTGAAATTTTCAGCTGCGATTTAATTTAATTTTCAGTGAAGAAATCATTCAATATTCAAGAACTTTTCCACCGCAAGTCCAAACGTCATGGAACCAAGCTGATGCACCCCTCCTCGTCAAGAGCTTTCCAAAGATACCAAGAACACGATCTGAAGCATTGCGGTTCGGTGGATCTCATAATTACAAACCAAACAAAACAAAACAAAACAATACAAACAAACTACCTTTCTTCATACATAGACTAGTGTGACATGTGCCCTTGGCCCAAGTGTGAACCCATTACAAAATAGGGAAACTGAACATGTGAACATTGTTTTGCAATGTATGGATCGATTTTTTGAACAGTGAAATATGAAAAGAAATCATGCTTGAATTGAATGGTGAGCCTTCAAGTTTGACCATGTTCTCAACTGATTTTTCCTTGCAAAACCTGGTTTTTTGGAATTTATTTGAATTTTCAGCGGCAAAAAGGCACTTAAAAAATCAATATCTTCCGCATCCTAAGTCCAAATCTTACCAAATAAATTCCATTAAATCCTGATCATCAAGATCTTTCCAACAATACCAAAGGCACTTCCCAATTCCTCCAAAATTTTCAGCTACAATTTAATTTAATTTATAGTGAAGAAATCATTCAATATTCAAGAACTTCTACACCACAAGTACAAACGCCATGAAACCAGGCAGATGCACCCATCCTTGTCAAGAGCTTTCCAAAGAGACCAAGAACATGATCTGAACCATCCTGGTTCGGTGGATCTCATAAGTACAAACAAAACAAAACAAACTAACTACCTTCATAATAGATAGATATGCCATCTTCCAATGTTTTATGCATAATGATGAATGAGATAGATGTCATCCATGACAAATCTAAGTTGGGACCTTCAAAGAACATTTACAAGTTGAATCACCATCTATGGACCCAATATCGCCCTCTAGCTTGTCATTAAACAAGCAGCTCAACACATAACATGATTTAGCCCACTATGGCAGGTTTAAAGATTAAACCCATGTTGTCTTTGGTACGAGCCATATTGTTTTGTGCAAAATTTCACAAAAATGTGAAAAATGAAATGGAAAAAGGGGATATTGCATCAAAAAATCTCCTTTTTTGGTGGTAAAGTTCAACCTTTCAATACCATGGTTGTATCCATAATTAAACATTGTTGTGATGTTGTATTATAATTAATAGGAAGGTTTTGTATGAGGTACCAAATTTTCAATTACCTATAGCCTAATAGGATGACATCCAAAGTATTTGTAACCACAATAGTAGGCCAATTTGAGTACATGTTAGGTATGTACTAGTATGGGCTAGCTGATACTAGTATGGGCTAGCTGATACCAAATTGGTTTAGGGTTAGGGTTTAGGGCTTAGTACTTCATACCAATATATGAACCATTTATTGGCATTGATTTTTTTCTATATATATTAGTACAACATAGGTTGAAACTTGAAACCAGTGTTGTCCCATTCTGGGTTTTGGGCCGGTTCTGAGTCTGCTCCTCAGGCCAATCTTGGGTCCCTGAACGGCCAGTTCTAAATTTTGAAAACAAAGGGCTTGGACCCAGCCTCCAAATAGGACCTGTGAATCACTCTCTGGTTAGGACTGAGCCCCCAAACCCAATTTTGTACAGGGTCAAATTCTTTACCATTTTAATTTTTTTGAAATTTTTTTGAAATTTTTTTACTTTCTATTTTCAATGAGTATTGAGTTTAGGGTTTAGATTTAGGGTTTAAGGTTTCTTTACGTTTTAAAAAAAAAAAAAA
>Ga0209611_10003429_pt1 | contig 27515 bp, 28 predicted proteins | sample S1TSphgellanicum_3_FD_187693 | JGI IMG/M metagenome (GOLD analysis project Ga0209611, IMG submission 187693) | Host-associated microbial communities from peat moss isolated from Minnesota, USA - S1T2_Fc - Sphagnum magellanicum MG (SPAdes) (version 2) | ecosystem: Host-associated > Plants > Peat...
TGATAATATGCATTGGGCCTATTAGCCATTAAGTTGAATTTGTAATTTTGAATTTTTAAAACACTATCCAATTTGTTTCAAATTATTTTCAAACGTTTCCAAAATTTGGAATTTATTAAATACATGTTATGTGCAATATGTTGTAGTTGCATATGGGTCCAAAATAAATTGGATATTTGTATTTGCAAGTCAGAAATGAGTAGCATGCATATTAAATGTTTTCAAAAATTGAAATATCTTTTTTACTCATGTATTTAGGTATTGTTTAAAAACAGATAAATGTCATCAAATTTTAAAGGTTTGAAGATTTTTGCTTCACGCATGGGAAGCAATGGTAATGAAATCTATAAAAAAACATGATTTTTTTCCCCCTAAATGTATGCATGTGTTGATGTTAAACATTTTGTAATGAATTTAGTAACAATGATAAATCATAAGAAATGTACAAATCTATGAATCATTGAATTTCTTCATTTGTGTTCATTCCATACATAGGTGGATCTTTAATCCATAAAAGTCCATGGTTATGTTCACTTTCATAATTTTGGAATTTAGTATCAATGAAAAAAAAAAAAAAAAAAAAACCTAAAAAGGGAATGATTTTTCAAAATAAATTTGCAGAATGATGATGTTTTATAATTGTAATATCTTGCACATGTGATAGGGGTAGCTTGTGTTAATTTTACCATGTGAACAAATTATAAATGTCTTTTATTTTATTTGAAAAATTTTAATACTATAACATGTAAAATGTGTAAAGCCTTCACAAAAGGATTTCACAAGTTTTTCACAAATGTGAAAGTCATAAAAAATGTTGGAAAACCAAGTTGTTGAATCATTTCAAGTAAATTCTTTCGTAACTTTTCAAAATAATGAAATGTATTGTGTAAATTTTTCTAATCACAATAACCTCTGTATGATTTGAAATTTTCATCTAAATTCGGTTGATTTTGTATTTGAAAAAGCTTTTAAGGTTATATCGTATAATTTTCCTTCTCAAATTTTCACCCAATTTTAACTGATTATTTTGTAAATAGAAAACTTTAACAAATTTTTTAAAAAAGGTTTAAAATATTTGTTCAAAAATCCCCAAATTTATGAAACAACTACCATTGAATTATTTGAAAAACCTTTAGAAACTATCGAAGATGACCATAAAATAATGTTGGAAAATTTTAGTTTTTTTGGGTGGTTATCTTTAAATAAACCTAGAAGATGGAATTGTTCACTTGTGGCAATAAAATATATAGTATTATCATAGTCCATTATTTTTGGAACCTTCAAAAAATAATGTATCATCAAATTTGTTGGTGTATAATGTTTTTTTTCATTTTCAAAAAATTATCTAATAATGAATTCTCATAATTTTGAATTTCAAATTTTGAATTTATATGTAAAAGAAAAAAACTCCATTGATGATAAATGGTAACATTCAATTTTTTGTATAATGGTGTTTCAATTAAATCTTGTAAAAAGATCATCACCATATTTGAATGAACATTTTTTACCATATAAGGCGGTTTATATTCAAAACATTATTTAATGTACACTTGTTGTTATTTCATCATATGGCAAATGTGGTAATATTGATTGAATTTAATGCACATCTGCAAAGACATTAATAACATTACCATTCATTTTATATTGTCCATAACTAAAATTTTTAAAAAATTGAACAAATGTAAAATATGATGAAATAAAATTTTAAAATTGTGTTAATATCCAAATTGATGAAATGATTTTGTTTTTATAAATCTTATTTGGCACTTGATATAAATGTGTTCTATTTTTGTTGATGTTATGTAAACAACTTGTACATATGTATGTTGTTGAATTAGGTTTTATTTGAATTTGAAAATGCACTGAAAGTTATTTTGACATTTTATTTGAAAAATGTTTATTTAAAAAAACATAACCTTTCACAAAAGAATTCACATAAGGGTCATAACTCTACATTTTGTAAACCTAAATGAAACTTGAAAAAATGATATTAGTTGTAAAACCTTAAGGCAATGGACAATCAAACACCAAGGGGTAGGAGGAGAAGACAAGGGCGGAATTGGACACACATGAATCAAAGAAGATCAAGTAGTTCAATGGCACCAAAGGGAAAGCTATTGAAATTATTGGGAAAGAAATTTGTTATTGTGAAGAGCTTCATGAAAGATTTGTCGTTGGACTTAATCCTAAAAACAATGGTGGTAGAAGACATTGTTCAATAAAGCATGTGTACTATTAATGAAGAGGTTGGGGAGAAGACAATCACAAATACTAACATGGAAGATGAACACAATGATGAAGAAAAAGAAACTTGGCTTCTACAAATGATGATGACAATATATATATAAATATCCTAGACCTATGTTTTTTCCATTAGCAAACAAAATCATCGTTAGCGACAATCTTAATTTCTTTTTTAGAAGTTTGAAAAGTTTATAGAAAGCTTGACCTTGAAAAGTTCCAATTTTGATTTCACTTCACAACATTTCTATTCTTGTTGCATTTGAAAAACTTGAAAAAACTACACGGTAGAGATTTGGTGCCAAAGAATACAATAGTTTGAGATGTTTTATGGTTTAGGTCAACAAGTTTAAGACATGTTTATTGAATAAGATCTTGAAATTTTTGACTCAACACCAAGGAAATTTTCTAATTTTTCTTTCAACAAAATATGTCTAGAAAAATAATTATTGGTTAAGAATTTCAACATTTCTAATAAAATTTATTTAATGGAAAATTAGCCTAGCTATCCTTGTGAGCTTGATTAGGGGAGTTTTTGGTTCTTGTTTGTTTTTGTTCATGTTGCTTATTTGTGAAGATGTTTGAAGACAAAACCATTATTGTTAACAAATAAGGTAAGTAAAAAATATTACACTAACCCTTTGATTTGCAGCTTGTTTTTCATTATTGTGTTTTAAGGATTTTGAACACAAAGTGTGTTGGTGTTAGTCTTCTTGTTTTTGAAGCTCCCCTTGTTTTTATTGTTGCCACAACCTTTATTCATGTTTCTTTTTTGCCATAATAGTTCCCATTTTTAGTTTTTGTTCATGGTAGAAACCAACAACCTTTGTTGTTCTTGTTTCACGGTCACAAAAGTAGTAGTTGGGGGAAGCAAAGATCCCCTATTTTGTTTTTTCTTTGTGTATGCTAGTCACAACAACCCAAAAAAAACAAAGTTCCCCCCTATTTTTTTGCCTCATTTTGATACCCAGCCATTGGGGGGAGCTTTGTTTCCCTGCCTTTTTTTGTCTATGTAGACTGGTCGTTACCACAAACAAGGGGAACAAAGCCTCTATAACCAAAATAAAGGGGAAGATTAAAAGAACAAACCCAATGGCATATAAAAACATCTAATAGAATTAGATTCTCTAGAATCCTACAGCTAATCCCATTACTTGATTTGTGAATACCACAATCAAGGAGGTATACTACTGATGTCTACTTATTCTGACTGAACCCACGTTTGTACACACAACTTTGAAATTCTGCTACATCTGTGTGTATCTTCATCACACAATTCCTTATTGGCAATGTACTACTAGCTACCCAACAATAATTCATACCACTAAGAATCTATAATCTATTCGAAGTATGGTTTTGAGGTCAGAACTTTCAAGGTTCACTCAGTCCATATGAGCTACTAACCACTTTTCCATTTAATGCAACAATGCAACATAACAGTAAATCTCTGATTTGAAAACTTAAACCTTGCAAACCCTTGGATTCAAATATTTTGAATGTGATTTTCAATAGCAGATGCCAGGTTCACTTAAAACCATTCAAGAAGACAAATTTTGATGTAGTAATATATTACAAATTTTTCTCTTCAAGTTTTCCCCACTTTTGACCTTGTTCCTCTCATTCTACTCAACTTAAGGACACCCCTTTGAGGTCTCTAGCACCCACTTTGGCAGCTATTCTACAACATAGATTCAAGGTACTGCAACAAAAAGTTCCCCTTTCCTAGATGCATCTTGACTTCTATATGCCACTCAGTTCAATAGCTTAGACCCCTTCTTTCTTCATCATCCCTCAGCATCAACCCCTCATATCTATCCTTACTTTGAACTACTACTACTTTGCTAAGTCATTAATGTAACGGAATTCATCAACGACCAGCCCAGTATTCTGAATAAGAAGGAAAAAAATACCAGAAAGAACTAGCCCTTTTTTTTCCATTCTCCGTCTTATTTTACCTTCCATCGTCAATTATGCAAATTTTTTTTCAATGCAGTTGCTCCCTCCACCATCATCGTTTAGTGCAGCTCCTGTTCTTCATAACACATAAATAAACAAAGTTGCCTACCCATGCATTCCTTGTAGCAGCGATGGACATATTCCCGCCACAAGCATGCAAAAAGTTGACAGCTAATGAAAACAATAAACCAAAAATAAAACCCTAAAACTTGTTGTGTTCACATTATTAGAATGACATGTTGTTTAGTCACACCTCCTCCTTTTTTTCCTGGTTGTTTTATTCACACCAGCCACTAGGGGGGAGCCCTTTTTTTCTTTTTGTACATTGGTCACAACAAGAATTGGCCAAGGGAGCAAAACTCTTCCCCTTTTTTGCCTCATTTTGATACATTAGTCACAAGGAGGAGCTTCGCTTCCCTCCCTTTTTTTGGTGTATATTGGTTGCAACCACAAATAAGGGGAGCAAAGCCCCCTCCTTTTTTCATGTTTGTCTTTTTCACACCAGCCATGGGGGAAGTAAAGTTCCCCCCATTTTATTTTGGTGTATGCTAGTTGTAACAACAACCGAGGGGAATGAAATTCCCCCTTGTTCTTTGGTCGTTTTCTTCACTATAGCCACTGAGAGGAGCTTTGCTCCCCCCTTTTTTTGGTCATTTTTTTCATAGTAGTCATCCATAGAAGCTTTGCTCTCCCACTTTTTATTCTCTGTGTATGTTTGTTGTAACAACAATTGGAAGTTCCCCCCATTTTTTTCTATTTCATTTTGTCACATTAGGCACTTGGGAGAGCAAAGCTCCCTCCTTTTTTTTTGCCTTCATTTCGTTACACCAAACATTACCGTACTGCCGCGTTCATTTCACACCAATATTAATTATTTTAGGGGTACTATGGGAAAAAAAAAATTCTGACGGGGGAAGTGCGAAATGTGAAACAAACAAAATTAATTAATTATACGGTGTAAATGCGAAAAGGAAAAATGCTCAAATATATATTATAATTATATATATATATATATATTAATTCCAGGGTGCGAGCAGCCCCCTGGGGCGTGAAAAAAAACAAAAAATGATGGTAAAATAAATAAGTAAGCGACAAATGAATCAGGAACAAACAAAATACAAAGAAAACTCTGATTGCTCCTGGAATCGAACCAGGGTTGGCCAAGTTTGACTAATTGCACTAACAACAAGCAATCTATGTGATTTACTTTTTAATTTTGGTTGTTTTTCTTTATTGTTTCTCCTTTTTAGTATTCTTCTTTCAAGTTTCCTGCTCTTTTCTCTACCTTCTGCTGCCTACGACTCGGACTCATCCGTTGCACTGTCGATCCAAGTCTGATCTGGTCTGCTTGTTGCATCATAATCTGAGGGCCTACAAAACAATCAAACACTGCGAGATCAGGTAGGAAACGAGCTTGAATCATCCCAGTTGTTTTCAAGCAAGTGGAGACGGATCAACCGTTTGAGCTTTGCCCAAAAGTTTTTGATCGATGACAAGCAATCATTGAATTACAAAATCTAGGAAACAAGCATGTTGACTTTCCAAATTGAAGCCACTGACATACCTAAATTCGACAACTCAAAGCAATTATGGGAAGAGAAACGGGTCAAGAGAGTTGTCAAACAATCAAAACCACTCACGATCAACCACCACATTGATCAATAATTGGAATGATTCAGAGCAAAGATGATGAAAAGCTCACAGAATGTAGAACAGAGACACTGCTTTTTTAATCTTGCCCACTTGAAATTCAACAAATTCTTCACACAAACTCGTCGGCCTCCCAATCGGCCAAATCAGCCTCATCATCCAGCTCCATCTCCTCCAAGCTGGGGTCAGTTTCCATGTACCCTTGTATCATTTCTTCAAATGGCAAACCTGCAAGCAGGTTGATTAACTTATAATGTTTAAAAGATAACCACATAACCACCATATAACCTGATACATAACCAATTTCTCCCCAACATCTTGTCATTTCCATTGTCTGACGACAAACTAGCAAGCCTAGGCTTGGATAGATAGATTGCCACTTTCAGAAATGAGCTGAAATTGTAATTGAGCTAGACAAACAAATTCGTTAGTGCTGAAATCATATCACTCCAGCTCCGCTTGACACAAGTTGACAAGCTACTGTTCAAATTGAGCTAGGATAGTAACTTTGCAATGCACACAATTGTTTAGAACAAATGCCCAAGGCTTGAAACTCTCTATAGCTGCAAGGAAATAATCTTACCAGACAGAGCCAAGTCGGTTGGATCCCTGTTGCCATCAGGCCCCGCCACCACATCCTCGTCCCAGGATACATGATCTAGGGCCTCCATGTCCTTGAGGAGCTTCCGCTTGAAGCACTCCAGCATTGCCTCCCGCTGGAATGCAGCATCTTGGATGTGTCCCAATTTGCACATGGCAAACCCCTTCCTGATTAGAGCATCTTGCGCCCGCACTTGCAGCCAGGCGCCCTTAAGGAAGCCCATGACCTCACCCTTGAGCTGAGCTGCCGTTGTTTGAAGCTTGACTTTGCTTGGATCAACCCCTGCTTTGATCTGCTTGGCTATTTCTGCTGCCTGGAACTGATTGTAGAGCTGGTGGATTGCATGCTTAAATGGCCGCTGGAAAACTACGTCCATCACTTGCAGCTTAGAAGTACAGTTGGATGGCACAATGAGGAGGAGAATGTGGGGGAAATTCTCTTTCATGAACCCTCTAAACTTGGTTGAGATGTGCACTGACCAACAGTTGATCAGCTAGATCATTTGCTGCATCAGAGGATTCAACCCAAGATCAAAGCACTTCCCCTCGAAATATGGGTGCAATACCTTTTGAACGAAGCTTTTCATGGTCTCCTGGGTAGACCAATGATTGGCACTATGGGTGAGGTGCCACCCCTTTGAAGCGGCTATCACTGCAGCTGCATTCTTTGGTAAGACCTGCCCCGTCTTTCCTTGGAACACAACTTGAAGAGGAAGCAAGACCCCATCTGCTGCAGCGCTCCCAAGCACCATGAACTGACGCTTATCCTCCTTCCCCAAACTGAGCACCTGCTTTGCCCCCTTGACTTCATACATCCGTTTTGAAAAAGGCTTCAGGTGCACTCCCATTTGGTCAGAGTTGACCACAAGGCAGTCTGGGATTGAATGCATCGAACAGAGCGCTGCAACCCAAAAATGCCATCTCCTCCCCCTGAACAACCTAGTCCTCAGGAAGCTTCTTGGCTGCCCCCGTCGTCTATCGCCAAGTCCAGCCAAGGTGCCTCTAAGCAAAAGCTTTGGCGAACGTTTTGGAGACGTTAAACTTGACTGGTTGACCGTCCTTGTCCTTGCCAACCACCCTGTCAAACAGCTCAGGAGCCCCCACAACGATCACACCCTGGATCGTGGTTCTGATGATTGAGTTGTCAATCTGTTGGCCAGCCAGGCGCATGCCTTTGAGACAATCAACAATCTGGCTGGCTGTCTCGGGGCGATCCTTGAGAATGCTCTAGGCTTCTCCGTGTTGCGGCGCACCTGCGTGGCTTTCTTTGTTGCCATTAGGCCGATCTTCTCCCGCATATCATCTTTGAGAAACCAATGCCCCGTCCCCTGATCCTTTGCATACCAACCCTTCATGGTGCTGATAGTTAGCGCGTCAAATGGGCTTCCAATTCTGCCAAGCTTCCTAATGTGTTACAAGTGGTTGAGAGCGTCTGTGAGGGATCGTGGATGCAATGCAACAGGCTGGGCAATGAGAGGCCACAAATCGGGGTTGCCCCACCTCAAATGACTACCTCCACATCTACTCTTCTTAGTTGGGGGTTGGGTAGCTATCGGCTCTTCTACTTCTATCTCCTCAATAGGAGAGATGAACACCACGTCAGGTTGACGCTTCATCTTGGGTCTTCCTACAGGCCTCTTTGCCTTTTGAGCTACCACTCGCCGCTCCTCATCCCTAGCAAGCTTCTTAGCCTCCTCCTCCTTCCTTTTCGCCCAATACATCGCATCTCGCTTCTTTTGCTCCTCAATATCAGCAAGTATGACTTTCTTGAAGAAGTTGGTGATCATGGCAGTAGCCATGACCTACCCAATGCGCCCCCTTCAGCTGCTCTTCTCTCCAGTTTCCTGAAATGTGATTCAAGTTGAAGCAAGCCTAAGCTTTTTTGATCTTTAGCCTGAGCAGAACGTGACTCCGAGTCGCTCAGGCTCACCGGAAAGTTGGTTTCAATGAAAAGGCGCAAATTGTAGACCAGCATATGGCCGTTGATCCCGGACTTGCTTTTGCTGAGACCGTACGATTGTGGTTGCTTAGTTGTCGAAGTCGCAACGGGCGGCCTGGCAGCCAGCAGGCCGCAGCCCGCCCCAATTCCGACAGACCCATTGAAGTGTGAAATGACAGACCATTGTAATTAATTATTTGTGGGTTGATGCAAAAATGAAAATCGTCCAAAATTAAATATTTCGCACCGGGTGGTGTGAAACGAGCGCGACGATACAGTAGTGGGAACTCCCTTCTTTTTTCTTTTTGTGTATGTTGGTCACAACAAAAACCACCATTTTTTTTGGTCTATGTTCATCGCAACAAGAACTAGGGGGGATGTGAAGCTCCATGCACCATTTCTAGTCTTCTTTGTCACACTAGGCACTCGGGGAAGCTTCACTCCCCCGCCTTTTTTATGTGTATCACAATAAGAACCTCCCAAATTTTGTGTTCTTTGTCATCATAGCAACAACCAAGGGCTACCCCTTTTTTTGTTTCATTTCATCACAATAACAAGGGGAGATTTTGTTTTCTTATATAAAGGTTCATTGGAGTTCGGTGCAAATTGTGATGGATTTGGTAAGTTATGATGAATATTGTTTTGTTTTGAGCAACCCAAGAGGAAAGTTCTCCATTTTTCCTCTTGGAGTTTTAGTGTACACTATGGGTGGTGCAAATTGTTGCCAATGATCAATATTGAAGTTCGTTGTTTTTTGTTGATTTGGTGAAGGAGTAAGAAGGTCCTTCTATTCATGAGAGAATATTGTGGTTGGCCATATGGATTTTTGATAATTTATTTGAAGAATCCTCACCAATTCAACATTCCTAAACTTATTCCCTAAATTCAATTGAAGTTTAAAACTAAATATGAAACCTTGAAGATTGTTGAAAACCCAAAAACCTAATTTTGTAAACCATAGAATGGAGTTTGTTAGAATTATGTGTAGATGTCAAATGATGTAGATGTATTTGTTCATGAAGATTTTTGTGAAAATCAAGATGACCCATTATATTTTGATAAGAGGATCAAAGTTGTACAAGTTGAACATAAGGTGTTTAGCATGTCTTGGTTAAACAAGTTGAAAATCAAACCCCATACCAAGGCCAAATTTGGTATCCCTTTGTGCATAATGGTTTCGATGCCCATAGTGTGTCTTGCAATTTTGGTGGATATTTGAAAGTTGGAGGCTAATTTCCAACTTAGGTATAAGGAAGGTGATTGGGTTTTTTATGTCTTCCAAACAAAAAGTTTGGGAGAGGATATGGATATGACGTCGAAGATTGAGTGGGGTTGGGATGCACATTAGAGAGAAAGGAACATGGAGTTTGAAGAGTTTTTAAAAACAAATGCATACCTTTGTAGGTTCTCAAATTTTTTTTGTTTTGTTTGGGATGGCAATAATAGATTGAAAGCTTAGTATCCCTTTATTAATAGAGTGCACAATGATGATAGGGAGTGGCATGTAATGCCCAAATGCATTGTCTTGGAAGTCACATACAATGTTATACAATTGATGGCCATGACATATTTCAACAAGTAAGATTTTATTTATTTTTAACATTGCAATTCTTTTGTACAAATGGCCATTGTGTTAAATGGTTGATACATTGATGTGCAATTGTGGTATAGGTTTATAGAGTATGACCATGTGAAGGGGAACATTGTCCATATATTTTATCACATTCAAAATGTGGGACAAATCCCCTTGGAGCAATTCAAGGACATTATTCTTAATTTTCATTACAAAAAAACATTGGTTAAAAAAATAATAATTTGGTACTCGTTGATCATAGAGCCAATGATTGACTACTTGTATAATGCATGTATTTTATTTCATCCATGCATTTATGAACAAAAACCTTGTGTTCAAGATTGCAAGTGTGGAAATATGTTTAAATGCCATGTTTTTTTCATAATGCATTTTTCCCCCTTCCTTTATGGTTGTGAAATTCTTGTTCTCCATTCTTTTAAACCAAACAAAAAACATTGGTGTGCATGTGTAGGGGATATGGCTATCCATTGATATTATGAAAGTGTGCCTGAAGCAAATGATCGTTCTAAGCAAGAGATGGCACAACTCATGTGCAAAGCAATCAACGACTAAAATTAATCTTTTGACACCAATTTTGGGAAGATGGTGTGTGTAGTTGATCCTACACTTTGGTTGGAATTTTTTAAAGATATTCAAAATCACTATGATTCAAAGGGGAGGAGAATGCAGAAATGACAATTGAAAAGTTACAACTTTTAGCAACTTTTTAAATTAAGCTTGCCCAAAAAGTTAAATGGCTTAAATGGTGGAATTCAAAGTGATTAGTTAAGGAGGACTTTAAATTCCTAAACAAGGATGTTTCAAAAGTGGATTTCATAGAGTGGTTGCAAAAGGCCACTTTTTTTCGGGCAAGTATGGTACACCGTTAGTTTTCTATTGTAATATTTGAAATGTTGGATATCAATCTGTCATTTGTATACTTACAAAAATGTGTGTTTGGTTTGTGATAACTAAAGGTTGCAGCAAAAAAAACTTTTGATTCATTGTAAAGTGATTTAGACTTGACATTCAACCTTTGATGTTTAAAATGTAACTTCAATCCTTGGTTGATTACATGGAACATGGGAGGGTTGAGGTGCGGGAGACCTAATTTTTGAAAGAGTTCAATGGTTTGATTAAACCAATTAATATCCAAAAAAATTGTGAATGGGAAAAACAATTTGGTTAAATATGCAAAATTTGAAACGAATTATGTAAATGTAATTGTTTCACCTAGATGAATTAGTAGCAAACTATATAGTCACAAGTATTGATTCATTTTGGTATGATTGTTGTTTGTTTGGATTACTTTTTGATTTTTTTTTATATTGTTGTTTAATTTCAAATTCCATGCAAATTATGCTTGTATTGACCTAACTATCTCTTTCGGTTGTTTATGGAATAGGTATCTTAACTTTGTATTGTTAGCTTCTAGTGTCATCACGAGCTTGTCAAGATGGTACATAGAAAAAATCGATCCAAAGTGATGATCAAGAATGTACAATGACCTCATGGCAACCGATTGGGGTCTTGTTCATTTGGAACAATGTGGATGGTATCTTGATTGTCCCAAGAACAAAATGCCTCCAAGTGAACAAGTATTAAGAAAACAATTTGAACCAAGATTTTCCAAGTTTATTCTACTTGATGTGCCACCAACAAAAATGAAGCCAAGTTCTAGCAAGAAACTCACAATTGCTTTTGCTTTGCACCATTTCAAACACAAGGCAATCATTTTGATGATGATACTTTGGAAAATCTTGAGGAGCTTGGCATTACTATTGGGCAATTTGATGTGGAAAACCTTCAATAAAGGAGGCTAGTGTTCTAAAGGCACAACTACTATGACATCTAGGCTTGTGGGTGCATTGGGAAGGAAAATTAGGTTCATTATAACTACATCCATGATCCCCCCTTTGAAGACTAAATGCTTGATGTGAGAGTTGATAAGTAATGTTTCCCTCACATGCATGGTTGATACAAAAAAAGAAACAAGAGTGTGGCCACTATCCTTCCTAGATTTGAAAACATTCATGAAACATGTGATTTTTTTTCAATTATTTTTAGTTTTCACAACAAGTGTTACATCCATACATGTCTAATATTGCACAATGGTTTGTGTAGACAAACATCAAGGTTATAAACATTATTTTCAAGGTGCGCAACATGATGGGGGTGCAATAGACCTTATCATTGTTGACCTCCTAGATGGTTTACATGTTCTTAGTTTGTCTACTCCAAGCCATGAAATACCTCATTAGAACATGGCCAACAAGTATTTTTTAAATTGCTTGTTCTCTTTTTGCACATATTTCTTACATGATGATGATGCATTGCTTGTATTCTATTAAGATGATCCAAAAGTTTCCAGATAGATCAATGCATACCTTATGGCTAACAACTTCCAAGTTTTCCAAAACTGGATTATCTATAATCTTGTGTTGAAGTTGGATCGACCTTCGGATCCAACCAAGAAGGTTATTTTCTTTGACCATGTGAATTGTTGCATTCATGTGATTATGTTATGATGCAAGATAGGAAATTCGTCCATGTTATTGATTGTCAATTTGACTTTTTCTATTGTTTTTGCATTCACACCATGGAAAGTAGGCTAGTCCTCCTTGTCCACTCCTTCCCCCATGAGAAGTTACAACGATCTCCAATATCTTTCAAATTGCAATTTGATGTGGATATGGCCAACTTTGGGATCGATGTCACCACATATGATTTCCTTTTCAATGACATTGATATTGAAACCCAAAACATCCCAATAGAATTCCCTAGCATGATTCGAGAAAAAAAGGTTACATTCTCCTATTTACTTTAGTACATGCATGTTGTGTTTTTAATGACTTTGTGGTCAACCTTATAGCTAGGATATGTATTATTCAATTACATTTCCAACATCTTATTGGAATTTTTTTTGTGTTTCTTATGTTCAGATCTATGTTTCATTCATGCACGATTTCCAAACATTTCAATTTAAACTTGTTAAGGTGCAAACAAAAACATCCTTGCTCTTGAAGGAAATAAGGAGTTGTTTGAATTCATGTTCAAGCCAATTGTTGAAGATCACCTTCAAGATATTCATGATCTTGCCCAATTTTGTCCAAAAGCTCCAAATGATTTTGATCTTCATGATGATGATGACATGTTTAATGTTTCTCCTTGTGAGTGTCAAAATTTATTAGTAAGTAAATGTTTGTGAGTTTTTCAAAATTTTCACATTTCAAATTCTTGATTAATATTCATTGATGTTGTTTCAAAATCATCATGTAATTAACACTTCTGTGTTACAGAAATGATCACATCCATCATTCAAAAATCTTTATTACATATAATGATGCGCTCGCAAGTCCCTAGTTAGTCCCAAGTTGGGGATTAAGTCACTCAAGTTGTGGAATTGTGGGGGACTCGGGGCACACTCCCAACTCTCAGCACTAAAAGGGGTAGAGGGGCGTGCTAAAGCTCCGGGATTGGGACTAGGAAGAGTGACAAGCTATTCACTTACTCGAACCTGTATCAAAACCAACAAACAAGTTGGTTACTTCACTTTTTGGAACACCTTGGTGCTAGGACAAGCAACGAGTAACTCTGAATTCACTTGATTCACCACGGCCCGGATTCGGGGGAAGCCACCACCTTCCCCCATATAGTATATTATGTGCCTCTCCATGGCACCCACATCCGAATGGCTTATTGTCACAAGACTCCCAAGGAGGAGTCCCGAAATTGTCCCGATTTGGACTCCCGAGACTTTGCATGATCAAAACTCTTTGCTCAGACCTCCGATTGGGATGAGGTCTAAATCAAAGTTGTAGCTCTCCTCAAGAGCTTTCCAACGGCGTGTCGCACTCCACTTGTACGCACCGGGGTCGGGTTGATTCCTGATTTTTAGTGGTCGGGAGTCAAATTGCCAATTTGACTCCCGGCCCTTCTTTTTGCCATAGCTTGTGCTGTAGATGTCCAAATGGTCCATGCGAGGGCATTTTCGACATCTAAACTTCAATAGCTTTTCAATGATATAAAAAACACCTTAATGCGAGGTGTTTTGACCCCTGCAATTGAACTCTGAAGTTTCGGGAGTCCTAGAGGACTCTCAAGACTTGGAGGATTCTCAAGTCCCCATTTCGGGAGTGTGAGTCTCATCCTCACACTCTCCCAAGTAGGGTTGGGACATCTAAATCCTTTGGGTGCCCCTAATAGATTGCGGTGCCTTGGATGTTCAACATTGTGAAACTTCTTACACAAAGGTCTATACCATTTTTCACACAAAATGTTTTTTAAAAAAATCCTTCCCAAAGTCCACGACTATCAATGTATGCTACCCAATTGGTTGACTTGTATGTTGCCTAATCAATTTCAACATCTGCAACACCATCAACATCACATAGAAATAACAATAGTATGCATTGTTACATAAATGGTAAAGTGTTTGAGTTTGTAACTAGGACAAAGTTTGAAACATCATACTCTAATGTCTTTAGTGCCTACAATCCCAACACTTCATAGAAATTACCTTTTTTTCTCTTGGGTTGTCATTTTGATTATGTAACTATTCATTGTTATTTTTCATCCATGTTTGTTGATCATTTTCATTCCCAATATTTGCCCCAAAAAAATTGGTTGTTGACTTCCAACTTTTGTTATATTTTGTACGTTTCCATTGTGCACAACAATTCATGACCATCTTGTAAATTGAATGATCAAATGTTTTCATTTAAATTTTTTCATCCTTCATATAATTGGACACAATTTGATGAAATAAAGTTAGATAATTTAATGGTTGATGAATGTAGGGAAAATTTCATAATGAAATATTTTATCCATGTTAGTTTTACTTTCTATCAAATTAAAAATAATTTGGTTTTTTTTATGGGTCCAAATTTTTTTAAGTGTACTAAAATCTTATCACAACATCACCCTTTTCTCTCTTTTTTACCTAGTCTTTTTTTTATCATGTAAAAACACATTTATGGATGATTATAATGGAATCAATAATTGTAATGGTCTCAGATATAGTCATTTTGAAAATTTTAACAACTTTTGACTCATTATTTGTTATGGGGATCAAAATATGGGGGGAAAAAGGATTGTAATAAAGATTAAGCCCTTTTCATCATGTGTGGTACGCCTTAAAGGATTTTCACCATGATGGTAATATTACATATTAATTATAGGTTGATATCACATTGTTCAAAATTTGACTTTGATTACAAAATTCTCTCAATGTATTTGTCATCCATTGGAATAAAGATTTTACAAGTTATACTATGATCTAGATTTTTGTTTGCACCATTTTTGGCCTTTTTTTTTTTACATACATACAATTCACAAAAAATGAATAACGGTACAAAATTCTTCAAAATTTTAATGGTTTCTTTAATCTCATTCATATCATTGAATTCATGAATATGGTGAACTAAATCTACATGTTCAACTTCATGCATATAATGTGTTCAATTAATACCATGCACATGGAAAATTTTGTTTATGTCATTTATGGGTAATAGATTTGCCACATTTTACATGTCAAATTTCAACTCAAGTATTTAAACTTTCAATATATTGATTATGAGTTTACATGCTAGGGTGATTTATTAGTTTATATTGTTGATATTGTCATGGGCATGAAAATAACTAAGTTTACAGGATTTTCTAATCAAGACAAAGACAAGGGCATGCTTAATCTCAAATCCAAATTGTGAAATAAGAAAAACAAGAAAAGAAAGACAAGAACACGAAAAGTGTAAGACAATAATTCAACAAGATTTTGTTGCAAAAACAAAACATGAATAGAACAAAGTTGTGATAAGAAAACTTACCCAAAATTAGTGTTGACAAGACTAAAGATAATGGTGAATTTTACCTCTATTTATACCAATTAGGCATTTAATTCAAAAAAGTTTTCAAAAAATTTCAATTTACATGTGACCTATGTTCACCCATGTGTGCCCATGTGCACAAGTGTGTGAACTGTAAGTGAATTAACATTTAACTAAAAGTGAATTAAAACTTAACTAAGAGTGAATTAAAACTTAACTAAGAGTGAACTGAAAGTGAACTACAAATAAATTAAATTTTAACTAAAAGTGAATTAATAATCAATTAGAAGTGAATTAGGACTTAACTAAAAGTGATTTAAAAGTTAATTGAAAGTGAATTTAAAATGAACTTAAACATTAATTAAAAGTGAACTAAAACTAAACTAAGAGTTAAATGCAAGTTTATTATAAGTCGTGTATGACATTCAAATGAATGAATTCCATGACATTGACATACATGACAAATTTATATTAGCTTAAGCAAAAATTTCACATTTACAAAATTGATAATACATGAAAAGCATGGTTCATATCACATTATTGAAAATTTTACTTTTGTTATGAAGTTTTTCCAATAAAAATTTGTCATCTTTTGGAATAATCACTGCAAATTTTATATTATGATGTGTAATTTATTTCCACCCTTATATATATATATATATATATGATTCTTATGAATCTAGTATGATATTGACATGTGAGTAGTAAAATTATTTAGATTGGATGGACCTTATTTCAAAATGGATGAATGACATCCATATGAATAGATGGATGGTTTGCAACAATGATGGGTGAATTTCATTCATCTACATTCATCCATATTTGTATACATATGCAATACATGAAGAATATAGATAATGTGTTCATAGATACTGCTGAATGGATGTTATAATTATCCTTGTATTTTTCATTCATTAGAATAGTGAATGCTTGCATTGGGGACCCCATGCACTTTGTGAAAGTGCGTTTTGTTAAGATAATCCCTTTTGTCACATATGATTTGCATTCATGGTAACATTATTTGGATCCATTTTCCATAGCCATACTTGGAGAAACATAAATATATTAGGCCATAAAGAACTCACAAATTTATCGACATTTTTTAGATCCATTTTTGTTAGCCATATTCAGAGAACATAAATATATTAGATGAAAAAGAACCCACACATTTATCAATGCAACCCTAGTAATCAAATAATTGGCCAGTGTGATGCTTTTGATTTCCTTCTTCCTTCTCTTCCACATGCTTTTCACAAGTCTATATCCATCCCCATAATGGCTTTAACTCATGTACATTGGGCACCAACACCTTTATCAATGCCAATTTATGAGGTGAAAATGAAGAATGTCACTGCATGTAATCAGAATTACACCCTAAAAACATTTGGTTTATAGCCCTAGTTAATATGAGAGCAATTGCTTTACAGATCTTGGCTTGCATAATGTTTCAACCTCAAGTTTTAAATCAACTACCTCTTCCTCTTCTTCAACTTTTACTATCTCTTCTCAAGAGCTTATTCAGCAATAGTTTCTTTAGCCTCATTAGCCTTGAAATCAGTTGAAGTATAAGCACTTAGTAACATATATAGCTCCCAAATTGGAGGACATTTCATGAAGACTAAACAAAAATGCATTAGCATCAAACACATTCCAAGTTGGTCCTTTGCAAGCTCCATTATCTCTCATTCACAAAACCAACAACCTAGAATCATTATCAGAAACCATAGAGATTTTTAAATGATTTGCATAGTAGCCACAATCAAATCTTGTTTTTTTAGTTTCCTCTTTCTCAAAACCCACCTCCCATTCCATAACTTAGCATTGCAAATGGTGATTTACATTCATGGAAATAAATACTATAAACAAAATTGCATTATTTTTAGCACACAAAGAAAGGACTTTTTTTTAGGGAAAAAAAAAGGCTTGGTAGAGGAGAAGAAACATTGAACTTTAATCCCCATATCAAAATGCATACACCTTGATCTGATCCCCACACATGCCAAGGGCCTTAGAAGAGGTCCTTTGACATGTACCCATTCATGGGGAAAAACTAGTGTTGGATTGGTATATAAGTTGCATTCGGATATCAACTCAAGTATCAATATGAATATGAAAATACCTAACCAATTGGGTATGGTTTGTTCATCATATTATAGTTGAAATCATATTGCTATGGTATGTGAAAGTTGGACACCTCGACTCATACCAGATCCAACTGGTAACAACATTTTAAGTACCTTGATTTATATTCGTACACAATTATTTATGAGCATCGATGCCTTGGTATGAATATTAACTTTTATAGGGTGTAAGGTGTGAGTTGTAAATTGTAAGCTATGTTGTTTTTCAACATGGTAGGAAGTTGTTACATTAGAACTGATGGTGGCTCTTCAATGTGGGTGGTGTGGTGCAAAAATTGAGCTTGGAAATCTAATGTTATAGAAGAAGAGGTAAGTCCACTAGGTGCCTCAATGTGCATGGTTCCTTCTTCCATAAGCTTAATAGTGATATATAAGGTGGAAAAACATAAAACAAACATTGTTAACTACTACCACTCAATATTTTTCATTCTTCATGTTTTAAGTTCAATATTCTTACAAAACATCGATTTGTGTGTGCATCATTATGATCATATGGTGGTTGGTGTCATTGTTGTGGTGTTCACTCATTGTTTTTGTGATGTTGGCAATGATGGTGCTTGAGTCGCAAGTCATCAACTAGTTTCAAGATTTGTGCATGGGCTTTTAGGTTTTAGTTCTTAGGAGTGTTATCCTCAAGTCAAGTTTGGGTACATGGTGAAATGGATCCTATAGGTGAGTTCATCACAACTAATGAATTTTGGGATGTTGAAGGGTTAAACACATGATGTACAAAAAACTCCATGTTTCAAACTTTAGAAACTTGAGTGGAAGTCCTATCCGTTAAGGAAGAAGCAATCTAGAGAGTGCAACTACAATAGTTAGAGGCAAACATGAAGTTTTGGTTCACAAACCACTACACTGCCATAATGTGGGTTTTTTTGGTCTTAAATAACCCTCTTGAAAAGTTTTGTTGGGGGCATCACAAACCATGAAGTGCGTTATTTGCCATGTCACCGAGCAAATTCAAAGTTTAAACAACACCATTTATGAGCACAAGGGCCTTTTCACCTAAAATCCAACGCATGGCATCACCTCCATAAAGAAACACATTGACAATGAGCACAAGGCCATTGTTGCCAAATATGCTTTGCATCATAAGAATGAAGATGAAGCTTCCGGTTCAAGTCGTGAGAAGAACAAGAAGTGCAAACAAGTTGTGCCTTCTACAATATCTAATTTTTTTTCGAACACTTGACCTTACAAAAGTTCTAATCCCCCTTAGCTAGTCCTCATTGAAAACCTAGTTCTATTCATTGTGAATGGATATGTGCTACTATCTATAGTGGAATCTTTTTGGTTACAATGCTTGGTCACGTCGCAAAATGGTAAAATTTGTTTTCCTACTTGGAAATAATTTGTCAAATAACACATACCTTTTATGCTTGCTAAGTGCATGGATCAATATGTTTTACTTGCACTGGCACAATGTGATACAATTTCTATCACATTCAACTTATGGATGAATTGAATTGGGTTTGACACCTTTGCACTCATTGTGAACTTTTTTGATCAAGATTGGGTACCTTGCCATGTCACCATCGACTTTTGAGGATACAAATACTAATGGAATTGCATTGGTAGGGCTTATGAAGCCTCTTTCCACTAAATTATAGTTGACCAACAAGGTATTGGCTTGTGTGAAGAAAGAAAGCAAGAATTTAGCCACCTTGAATTTTACCATGTCCATTGTTGCGTCTTGTGATGTTTTTCAATTGGAGAAGCCCTTTTGTGGCACATGTTTTGGACATGTGTTGTTGAAGGTTTGCCAGTATGCTACAAATGAAAAAAAAGGTTTGTCAAGGCATGAAGGAGGTCTCTTTGAAAGATGCCCAATCTACCCTACAAAAAACCATCACTTAGACAAAAAAGTCAGGCAAAGGGATGTAAGAATGGGAAGTTGCTTATTGAGAAGCAAATTTGCCTCCAAGAAAGTTGAAGACCCTTGTGAAAACCAAGTTTGTTTCAAAAGTTGTACTTTTCCAGGAGACATTAGAGTATGCCCGTGCCATCATGATTTATTACAAGTTGTCAATTTTTGCATTTACAAGCCCGTGTTGTATTTGGTCCAACTTGGGCCATTGCAAGGGTAGTGATTGAAATCTTGAACCTAGTTGTTAAACAATGTGTTCTCAACTACACTAGAGGTTACTAGTTGTTGTTTGATGCTCTTTATGTTGCAATTTCCATTAGCATTAAGCTTCAAGTTGAGTACAATTCTAGGGCATCTATTTTTCTTCCTTTGACTTGTGGAAAGTTTGATGCAAAGCTAGAAATTTTGTATGGCAAGATGGCATCATAATCTTTACATGTCTTACAACCTTTTCTTGCATTTTGCATTCAATTTGATGCAACCATGGCCCATAACATGATGGTGCTCATGTTAGACCCTAGATATAAGGGCTTAAAATGTGTGGCAAACTTGATTAGGAAGCATAGAGCTCAGGTTTTAGTGGAGTATGACAAAAAAAATTTGGTTCCACTTTTAGTTGTGGTCTTCAAGTCCTTTTATCCTTGCCACTTGCAAACACCTCTTCCAAATCCACTTGTTCTCGATGATTCGTTGTTTGGTGAACTGGCATGCACAAAAGAAACCCGTGAAGGCTTGTTGAAATCCAAGTTGTCTTTATTTTGTCAAATTGTAGTTTCAGAGGAAGACTTGAAAAGTCCTCTTGCTTGGTGGAAGACACATGAATCCCAATTCCCAAATGTTGGATTCTTGGCAAAACAAATCCTTGGAATTCCAAGAAACTAAATCAAAATTGAACGCATTTTTAGCATTGCTAGTGTTTTGACTCATTTACAACGTTGTTGATTAGGTCTTGATACTTTGGATGCCTTGGAGATGATTTACAAAAATTGGCCTAACGATGCACAAAAAAATTGCAAATTGACTAAAGAAGGCATCACTGAGTTTTTTTGTGTAGAAGACAAACTACTTAATGAACATGAAAAGAACTTTAGGAACAAGGTTATTTTGAGGACGAGTAAAATAACTTTGTGATTTCATGTTCATTTAGGTTGGAAATCCTCTCCTAGTGTTTCTGTAGGTTACTTGCTACCTCCTTTTTTCATCAATTGTTGATTTCTTTTCCATCTCAAGGGTCTTGGCTATGTTTTTAAAAACATTTGTGATTGTGTTTGGCCCATGAACCTTTGATCAATGATATACATTGTTGCAAGTTTTTGGACCTTTGTTGATCAAATATTAGGTGTTGCTCCGGTTGGTTAACTTATTTGATTAATCAAGTGACCATTTTTTTTTTCCAAGTTCGTAGCACATTGAGGTTTTGATACAATGTCTCACACAATTGTGATAATTCTAGGATCTTTGCAAATCAAAATAATTTGTAGTGCTTGTGTTGGTACTTGGTACCATGTTTTATGTGTCATCAAGTGATGATTTTTTTCTGACTTGGGACTTATGAACTTGCATATTAAGTTTTGTATTTGATTATGCTTAACCTAGCCTTAACCTCTGATTAGTTGATGTGTTAGTCATGAATTTGGGACCTTTTCAAATCAAATGTGTTGTAATGCTTATTGTCGGTTACTTTATATGATTTATCAAGTAATGATTTTTTTTCCCAACATGGGACCTATTTGCACAAATTCATTTTATTAATTTTAATGCTTAGTTGCCTTTGCCTCTAATCAATCATGTATTAATGATGAATATAAGGCCTCTTCAAATCAAAGTTGTCATAATAGTTTTGCTAGTTATTGTATATGACTTATCAAGTGATGATGATTTTTTTCCCAACTTGGGATCTACATGTGCAAATGAATTTTATTAATTTTATGCCTCTGATAATAATATTAATAAAATTAATTTTTTCCAACTTGGTAGCCTTAGCCTTTGATCAACGATGCATTTATGATGATTTTGGGACATTTACAAATCAATTTTGTTGTGACTAGTGTTTTGTTGGTTTTTGTTTTAAGGGTTCATTAAAGATTTTTTCCTTTCAACTTATGCAAAAAGTTGCTCTTTTTTGCGACATCACACATTGAATCAACATATTCATATTGCTACCTATGTACCCCTTTGGTATCACACATTTCAATACCATGATACTCATACCATTGTGTGAAAATTGTTAAACTTTGTACATATTGATACCACCTGGTACGAGTTTTCTCATTTTCACCCCCAATACCCATACTGCCATGATATACAAATTTCAAAAAAGAGAGATCAAATACCCATACCAGATGGGTATGTTAAAAATCCAATACCAGTCCTACACTGGAAAAAACCACCCTCTGTCCAATTGGTAATCACCAGACTAATGAAAATAGAGCAAGAGAAGGGTCAGAGGATGCTGACAAGAAGACCCCCCCAAAACCCTAAATTGCCATCGCTCTCGTTCTCAACCTGCTGTTGGCCAGTAGAGTCTTCATGTGCCTACGTTTCTATCCTCAGCCACGGCTTAAGAAGCAAATATTCGATTGCAGCAACAACAAAACAAACACACCACAAAACAAAAAACCTCAAAAACGAACAAACAAATAGACAGAAAGAAAACAGAAGAAAGCGTATCTTCTTACATGATCAGTATTGGGTGCAGCAGCTGGCCGGAAGAAGAACCCAAGCGATGAAAATCACAAGCAAGCAGCGGCGACAAACGGCAGCAACAGCAGCTTGGAAATATATTCTTCCTGCTCTGTGTGTGTGTGTGAAAATATTTCCAAGCTGTTCTGGGATGTTGTTGCCAATAAAATAATTTATTTCCTCGTATTTATATCTGCAACCAAAAATAAATAAATCAGGAATACATAGAAAATTCAACCACCTACACAAAGAAACAAACAAAAGAAATTTTTGCCAAGTGCAAATTTTGCAACAATAAAGGATATACAGAAAATTCAACCGCCTACTCCAAAGAAACAAAAGAATTTTTTGCCATGTGCAAATTCTATAACAATGGGGTGCAAAAAGAGTTCAGAAACAAACATTAAATACTTAGTGCTAGAGATCATGAATATTTCTTTCTCTTGGGTGTCAATGATCAGCTGACGCTTGTTCCAAGATTAGCAGTTAATTGCTGATTTCTGGAGGAATTCATTCATATGGCCAAAAAATTATTCATTCTCATGATCAGGTCCTAGAGCTGCAAAACAATCGTGGCTTGATCATAGTGAGGAAGAAGAAGAAGAAGAAGTGGTGGTGGTGGTGGTGGTCATATGTGTCAAACAATTTCTGGATGCAATAATTTCTTCATATCCATAGTTCACAGGCTGCTGGGCTGCTTGAATTCTACAAGGAAGGCCAGCTGCATTTCTTGATGCATGCAGGAACTTTACAAACTGGACCTTGGTGGTGAGCCCCACGTTGTTCATGTCAGTTTGATATTTTGCACAAGGTATAATAATGAAGACACATTTTGTACTGTCATGAACTCCTCCACCACTCTTGGGAAGCAAAGATCATCAATCTGACCACACAGTTGCTGCAGTTTTAGTGAAAGTTTTCATGTCCCCAACTCCCAATTGGATCCCTCAGTTTCATAGTGTCAATTGCCCGGAGTTAATCCTATTCCACAGGTATCCAGCCTCTGGAGAATTTTTGTGTTTACAAAAGACAAAAAAAAAATTCTTCATGTCAAAGTGCACTACTGCATCTGAATCCTATGCAATAATGCCCCTCTAGTTTACTTCCAAAGGTTCCCTATAACAAATGAGTAAGTCAAAAGAATCCATTGGTCACAAACAACACATGGGATGCATGAGAAATAGCAGAAATGGATTCAGTTCCTCATTCCATGAACAGAAAGTACATGAGAGATTACACACAAAAAGAAAAAGGAGTAAATGGGGAAGAGGGAGAAAGAGAAAAACATATCATTGGGTCCAAGCAAACTATTGCAAAGAAGACTCAGTCCAGCTTGAAGAAAACCCAAAATCAGCTTATGATTGGAATAATACATTGCAGAACAATAGTAGTTTTTTGAAACAATGCAAAAGCCTTGTAAGCAGAAATTAACCCCTCGGCCTCTCCTTGACTCTGGAGAATGGCTAATATATAGGTTCCAGTTTTAAGGATCTAGGAATTCTGAAGAGCTCAACAATGATCCAACAGATAAGAACGTGAGTGGGTGGAATATGCTTTGACAATTTTTCTTTGGCAGGAGTAGCAGATTTCAAGGAGTTGATTCGACTATCAAGGACACCCCTGCATGCTTGTTGTAAAGTTTTCTCTAGCTAGCTTAATATAATATGAGGACATATACACTTTGTATGAAAAGAAGATGCACAATATGTTTTTTCCTCCTTCTAGTACTTATATGAGCCCGAGGAGGACCTGAGGAGGTGTAGTGCACCACGCCAGCATGTGACACTGCAAGAGAAATCATGCAATTGGCCTGACCACGACTGTTGAGTGTGTTGCAATGTGAAGACTGAATTGTCCACCCTTCTCAGTGACATCTACCTGCTTCACACCTGGAGGAGGAAGAAGTTCGAATGACTGCACCAAGCGTCCAAGCACAATGGAAAGCAATGGAATGGCGATGATGATTCCTGGGCAAGAGCGTCGTCCAGCTCCAAAGGGAAGAAAACGGAAATCATTGCCATTAGCCTCAATGTTTGCATTCAAGAAACGCTCTGGCATGAACTTCTCTGGTTGGTCCCAGTATTTGGGGTTGTTTGCAATCCACCATGCATTCACCAGGATTTTGCTCTCAGCTGGAATGTCATATCCTGCAAGCTTGGCATCGTGGAGATTCATGTGGGGCACGAGGAGTGGGATTGCCATGTGAAGCCTCATAATCTCTTTCACAAAAGCAGTGAGATATGGCAACTTGTTGTTGTAAGTGTCTGGCTCTGAGATCAAGTTGCCCTTGCCAAGAGTGTTGTCCAATTCAGCACGGATCTTCTTTTGGATTTCAGGATTGTTCACCAACTCTGCCACGCCCCACTCGATAGACCACAAGGTTGTCTCGATAGCTGCAGTTGCAGAACATGAAAATGTCCACATGAAAATGTCCAAGAGATGAGAGTGTACAGGAGGAGGAGGCACATCAGATTCTTGTATGCACTATATAGACAGCAACTACAGCACAAAGTCCATGAGGAGCATTCAAAAGGGGACATTGACTGGCAACCACTGAGAGAGAGGGAGAGAGAGAGATGTACATACCTGCAACATTGATATTCTCCACAATGTAAAGGACATTGTCTTCGTTAATCTCTCCTTTGCTCTGTGCATCAAGAATATAGTCCATTCCACACTTCTCAGACTGTGCCTTTGGGCCCAAAACACTCAACATCTTCCTGCATGTGCCAGTTTCAAAGAGTGAAGGGTTAGAGTACAGCAGAATTTCCAGGAGAATATGAAATTCCAGTCTGCATGTACCTATCTGCTTGAAATTCGAGCTTTCAAAACTATAAACAAACTGACCTCCAAGATTATTAGATACTGGCAACAACAAACCCTAGGACTGAAAATCTTGAGCTTACTTGCGCTCATCAAGGAAGAATTCCTTGAACAGAGCCAGTCGTCGATCCTTGACCTCCTTACAGACCTTCAGGTAGCCCTTGAGGAATGGGCGAAGGATGGGAATGAAGTCACCATAGTTGTACTCAAAACTCTGTGCAAGTCGGCTCCTCTCTCCATTGAGAGCCTTGAGCTTCACATACAGGGGGTCATCTTCACTTTCAAATCGGGAATCAAACATCAACCTGTACATGTTGTTGTACATCATGAGCTGCAACCGCCTGCGAATCACCACTCCTGTGGTCGATGCTTCGGGCATTGCCTTCAAATCTTTGATCACATGGTTTGTCTCATCCTCCCATGCAAAGCGTGAGCTCTGGACCACCTTGTTGGTGAAGAAGGGAACTGTCATGATTCTCCTCATCCTTCGCCAATGCTCCCCATAGACTGTGAACACCATGTCTTGACCATCTCCAGTAAAGATATCAAAGACCACATTGCGGGTGCGAGATCCAAACTCAACTCCCTGTGTGTGAAGCACTTCCTTGGCCAAATCCGGGGAGGAAACCACCACCAAGTTCCTCTGTCCCATCCTCAGCATGAACACATCCCCATGCTTCTGTGCCAATTCCGACAAATTCCTGTGGTTTAAGTCATCCCCTACCTGCAAAAACAACAACCAAGAAGTAAAGTTCGTGCCCCCATCCACTCCTTCCTCCATGACTCTCCCCCACCCATGATCTTCGTAAGAAAAAACACACACATGAACACACATCTGAGATCTAACACAGAAATAACTACCCACCAAAAAAGGGGCAAAAAAGAACAAAAAGAACCCAAAAAAAAGAAAAAGAGAGACAAGCAAGCAAGAAAACCAATGGAATTTTTTTAAAAAGAGGAAGAAAACAAAAGAGAAGAGGGGGAGGGAGTGGGAGAGTTCAGAACTAGAATCATTCCTCTTTCTCTACCTACCTGCAGCCAGTTGCCAACAATGGGTAAAGCAAGGGGTCCAGGAGGTAGCTTCAGCTTGGGTGCTCTGAGCTTCACCACCACAATCCCAACCACAACCGCAACAAACAAAGCTTGCAACAAGGTTGTGAAGTTCAACCAGGAGCTGCTGCTGCTGGACAAGACACTTGCTACAACACCATCATCCTCATTAGCCACCACTACGGAACTGGTGAGCACCAGACCCACAAATCCAACAACACCGAGAACCTCCGCCACCGCCACCGATCTCCACGGTCCCATTCTCACCCACCCAAAACAAAAAAAAACTCCACAATGGGGCCCTCTCGTTCTCCTTCTCTTCCTCCTCCTGCTCCTTCACGATACCAAGTGCGACCAAATTCCCCAAAAAATATTTTTTTGCAGGTAGTTTGTTGCAGAGGATCTGGAGTCCACTACTTACTTCCCTTTCCCAAGCTCAATTGATCCCAAGCTGCTAGTCTGGTTCCCAAGCTGTTGTTGTTGTTGTTGTTGTTGCAATTGCAAGCTCTCTCTCTCTCTCGCTCAAATCAAAGAACCAAAAGGCATTGTTTGCTCCAACTAACTAACTTTGTTGCATGATCATTCATTCCCTTGCTTCTTCTTGATTCATCATCAACTCCTTGTGAATCGATGCTTAACTGACAATAGAATGCGAGTCATGCAATAGACACCGGTGGGGGGAGAACAAGACTAGTAGTGCTAGTAATTGGAGTAGTGGTAGTAGCGATGGTGGATGGTTAGGGGATGTGGACTTGTGATCTATAAATATGGCAAGGAAAACTGAATTTTCTGGGAACTAGGTACCTTTGGGGGCGGGAGGGGGGGGGGTCTAGGTCTGTTGCTAAGTAGATAGGTAGGTAGGTGAAGAAGTAGGTAGTTGGGTTTGGTCAAACTAGGTTTTCTTTTGTTTTTTCTTCCTTAACCAACTTAGTTAATATGCACCTCCCCCTCCCCCACCCCGCCAAGGCTCCCACCCAACCCTTTCCTTTTTTGTTTGCTTTTTTTTTCCTACAAGAAATTGAAATTTTGCCTTTCACTTTTTTTTGGCTAAAAAGGTTGAAGAATTATAACAAATTATATTTTATCATATTTATATACCTATTAAAAGAGTTCTTAATACGCATGCAAAACATTTTATCCGTATTTCCACTTTTATAATTACGAT
>Ga0209611_10003430_pt1 | contig 27507 bp, 17 predicted proteins | sample S1TSphgellanicum_3_FD_187693 | JGI IMG/M metagenome (GOLD analysis project Ga0209611, IMG submission 187693) | Host-associated microbial communities from peat moss isolated from Minnesota, USA - S1T2_Fc - Sphagnum magellanicum MG (SPAdes) (version 2) | ecosystem: Host-associated > Plants > Peat...
CAGAAAATGTACATTTGATTAAACAAAAAATTATTCAAAATCAATTAATATGATAATATTAAAATTTTATTATAAATAATCATAATTATTAATTAAGTGTTTATTATAATTATAGTGATAATCAATTATATGTATGTAATCAATAGGTATTATATATTTAAATTTTATTATTTATGTTAAAATATTAATGTAAATAGGCACACTAATTAACCTACAAGTATACAAACGTCCTAAGCAATTATTAATTTAAACTAGATAATAATATCAAAATCATATTTTCATTAAGTAATCATAATGACTAAATATCCTATAATCACCTTTGAAGTGCAAAAGAAAAGGAGTAATGAAAAACTAACAAGAAGAAAAATAAGAAAAATAAGCTTTCTAAGTTATAAAACGTTTTGTTTTTGTTTTTTTTCTTAGGACCCCTCCTGCTTTCAAAGCTCATAACTTTCTTATTTCTTATTCATTTTAAACAATTTAAAGTGTTGTAGGAGCGCCATCTGAATTCCTACAAATCACATTGGAACTCTAATAGCAAAAAAATAACATAAAATGAACTTTCTAGGTGTTTAAGAACCGGCCTTAATAAAAAATAATTTGAGTTTTTTGATCCCCTTTACTTTGGGGGCCATAACTTTCTCATTTCTAATATCTTTTCAATGATTTTTAGTGTGTTAAATGCGCCAAGAGGAGGGCTTCAAGTTTTGTTTAGACACCAAAAGCAACAGAGCCCTCCCCTGGTTGTTATACTTTAATACAATAGTTGTATCTAATGTGCAATTAGGTTGGTCCATGAGGTTTGCAATGGAATGTTTTAACCCATATCCTTTGGCTTCCAATTCTATTTGGCTCAGTATATAAGTAGGAGCAATAGTCATGTTGAAAACAAATACTAAGTGCCATTGGGCATGAGTAAATGAAAAAAACTTAACTTTTATGAAATGGTCAAACTTAAAAATAAAATCGGATTATTTTGAACCTACTTATATAACCTAAACCTAGCTATTTTTCAATCTACTTACATACTTAAATAAACCTATTTACTTAATAGGGTTTAATTATTATCTACCTACCTAAGCACCACGTGTCATCATCCTAATGGCAAAAACTTTAATGATTAAGAATAATCCAATGAATTTTTGATTTTGAAAACACAAAAAAATTAAATAATGACACATGTCCACAAGTTAGTTGTCTAATTTTTAAACATGTGTCATATTTTGATTAGTTGTATGTAGTTGCAAGGAAAGTTACACATAAGGTGCAACTACATTGGATTGGTATGTATGTATGAACATGTATACTAACACTATATATACATGTTGCATACATACTGTCCCATGCAACTTGTCTTATGTAATTACAAAAATTTACACTTGCATGTGTCACATGTAACTGAATTTTAGTTGCATGCGACAGTTGCAAAACCCAAAATTTCTAATAATGATGCATAACTACAAAAATGGTTTGTGGAAATATCTTGTTAATTTTACAAAAAGGCCCAAAATAATCAAATGCATAGCTTTTTTCTAATGTTCTTCTATCATTATCCTCCAAAATGCCTTTCCAACAAGTTTGAAAAAGTAGAATGTTTGGAAGCCATCCAACTGTTGACTTGAAGTGATTGATCAATTTTGTGTATTGATGGTAATCAATCATGATATCCATAGTGTTTTTTAAGCCAAATCTTGACTTCCTTTTGTTGTATTTCTATATTGTCATCAATACACTCAATCAAGTTGACAAATTATATTGCCCTAAGGCCTATTCGTTTTAATTAGCTAAGTTGATCTAAAAAAAATACATGAATTAATGTCCTTTTAGGAAAATGGTGAGTAATAAAGCTACCAAGACGAAAGCCAAATGTGTTTCTTGTAGGAAAAAATATTGAACTAAAATAATCTATAAAATTTACATTTTAATACAAGAATTTTCCATAATAATAATCACTAAACCAACTTGAATTTGAACTATGATTTAGTTTGAGTCTAACTAAAATTAGATTTACTTTTTGCTCCATAACTTACTATCACACCTTTGCTTTCGGTTTGACTTTGGTCTTCGAGGGCAAAGTTCTCTTCCCAAAGGAAGAGTGTTTTCATGTAAAAGCAAACTCTCCAAATTTATGACCAACCATTTCTTCAGTAATCTTTAAACCAACAAAACCTTTTCCATTATAAATTTGTGCGTAACAACCAACAAATTGAACCAAAATACAAGATTAACATGAGCATATTTTCCACTTGATCTTTTTTCTGCTTGAAGAAATAAACATCTACAAAAGAGCCTTTCCATATAATTGTGTCATAAACTATTTTTTGCGTTTTCTTACTATTATTTTAAATCCGCCTTTGCTAGGCTTCCCCCAAGGTGATATCGAAACTCTACTTCCTTTTGTGCTTCCTTCATTTCCTCCATGAAGATGATCAATTGGATTCATAGCAACACCTTGAATAATAGGACATCTACCTAACTATCAATTTTACCCTGTTTTGTGAAGTTTATGTTTACCATGACAAAGATTAAACATTATACCGATGGTAGTTCAACATTGGGAATCTATGAGTTTGTTAATACTTGAAGGTAACCGCACAATACATTGTGGTGTATTTTCAAATTTCTTAATTATTTGAACAAAAGTTCTTACAATTCAAATCAACTTTGTGCCTTGACATAGATTCCATTCAATATTATGTACCCATGTACCTATAGGTATATTAGTTAATGGTATGCAATTTCCTGCCATTTAATAATATGAATCAAGTATGTTTTGATTTCCACCTAAAACATAGTTTCCTTATAGCCAAGGAGCAACATGGGTACTTTGTATGGGCTTTTCCACCTTAGGGGATCCTTGGCTTTCATCTATTGCATAAACAAAGTGGTCTTGGAACTGAAGGTCTTTATGGGCTATCAAATAATGGGAAGATTGATGGTGGTTGGATGAGGTTAAAGGTTTAAACCAATTGTAATTTACCATTGTCTTACTAACTTCCAATTGATCATTAGCCAATATATAAGTAAAAGGCGCATAATTTATTTTGCCTGCTTCAACCTTCAATCTTTCTTTGCTATGTTACAATAACGTATTATATGTGTGTGTGTGTGTATGTGTGTGTGTAGCAAAAAAAATGTTTTTCTTTTTAAACCAAGAAAGCATTTTGCGTTTGATTTTCTACACCCAAAAAATGCTATATGTTTTCCATCTTTTTTTCTTTCATAAATTAACAAAAAAAGATGATGCACCACATGGCTTGATTTCTTTTACATTCTCAAATTAGTCTCAATTTAAATTAAACTTTTAAAAAGCTTATTAGCCCATTTTCTACTTGCACTAATTGAAAAAAAAAAAATCATTCCTCTTGCATAAGCATTTTATCAATGCTTAATTCAAAGGCAATGTTTTTTTTCGTTGTAAACCTGTGGCCAAAACATATATATATATATATATATATATATATATATATATATATATATATATATATATATATATATATATATATATATATATAATATCTATTGCAAGTGGGTTTCTGTTTTCTGACTATAACCAATAACGTGCCACGTTCAAAATTCTTATAACATTTTATAACTTTCTTTGAGGAAGGCCATTACTTATTTAAGCTACCTCCAAGGGTTTACCTTCTAATCACCCATAAGGTAGCTTCACCTTGTTAATTTGTGATCCACAACCCATGTTTTTCTAAAGCTAGCATATATATATATATTGTAGTTTTAACATCAAACAAGATTTTTTTTTAAACCAACAAAATGAGATTGTATATCATTGATATTTTAGCAAGAATACTTAAAATAATAATACCCATTTTACCAAGTAGTGCTAATTTATTTATTTTTATAATGGCTCTAGTAATTACATTTATGTTAAATTTGACCGCTTGGGTTGTTATCCCGTGCACCATGTAAGGTGCTTTCATTGCTACGCGACATATCTTGGTGTCTAATTTCTAATCTACATCAATGAAATAAATCACCCAGAAGTAGCGTTGTTGCAATGCACATAGAAAAACATCTAGGAAACCAAGTCACAAGAGACTGATATCTCTAAAGATGGTTCAAAAGATATTGTTGGGGTTAATAAGGTTAAAACATTTGAACTACATAGCCATTGAATGACAACATTTATTAAACCAACAAGTAACAACTTGGTCTCATAATTGGTTCTTTTGGTAGGTATAATAGAGGTCAAAGGTGGAAAAATGTATATATTTCTTTTTTTAAGAGCATTTTCAATAAGAAAAATAAGACGATGCAGACATCTTACCTCAACGCACAAGTGAAAAGAAGAGTTGAAGACATAATCACAAGATCGGTCCATTCTATAGGGAGAAAATCAATAGAATCACTATAGTAAGTGAGAAAGGAGACCAACCAAGTTAAATACTAAAGGGTGACATTCATGATTTGATGGTAGAGAGTGTGGCCCTTTCCTCATAACAAATGTGGCAAAGTCGGTTATGCTTGAACTTTTCCAAAGGGACTAGTTAATAATAGTAGACACTCAAATGTTGTTGTGACTTCATTTAATAAAAACTTGGTGAAGAACGTCAATAAATTAGTGGCAGAGAGCTATATGATGGGAAACTATCATGTATGGTTTGGAGAATGAAGAAATCAATTATTGACCCCTACTTTTGATTATGGTATGGTATTGTCGGATTTAAATGTAGGTATACTTTACTTATTTGTTATATCTTCCCCTGGTGTTTATGGGATCATTACGATGGGTTGGTCTAGTAAATAAATAAATATATATTTTTCCCCCCTTCACATATTTTGATTGCCTTTGTGCCCTTTGGAAACATTGTTAGAGAGAGCAATTTTAGGCAAAAGGCCTTTTTTTGCTCATAAAAGACATTAATTTGTGAACTATTGCCTATAAAAAGCTTTCACCTCATCTAGGTTTGAAGAATAGTGGTTATGAGCAAACTATGTGTAACACCTTGATCAAAATACTACAAATACTAAAGGACAACTTCAAATTCCATTTTAGGGTGAAAAAAACTAGAAGTGCACAACAAAAAATTGATTTTTTATTCAACTTCCCTTGACCACATAGTGACACATAAAGCCAAGCTTGAGACAATACAAAACCTTGGTCTCGGCCACCCATAAGACATCAATTTTTGATGAATAAACTACATGCATTTTATATATGATTAATCTATTAAAGCAATTGGTCTACAAGCTTTGGCAGAAATAATACATAACTTGCTTACATGATTTATTAAAATGTCGCTTAAGTCTAGGCTTAACTTAAGTAAAACCTTACTTAATAACCTAAACCAAAAGGAGGAAGATCAATTTTATTGAATATTTTACTAATCACAGTTCAAAATAGACCTACAATCTTTATCAACAATATGGCAACAATTTAATAATATAGAAAATCCATTGATATGGTGGGCTTAGCTTACTTGTCAATATGCAAAAAGTTATAAATTGTCTGACAAAAAAAGGATTTGATGATAAATTAGGTCACTTGAAATCTCCATTTGCATACTTTTAGTATCTTCAAAGCTATTTGATAGTGCACATAGTCTTCATTCCCCATGCCATGACTTTGCTAATTGTTATCATTCGGTAAACTTTAAGCACTAATATATAACATGCTTATACTACATACTATGTACTTTATTGGCTAAAACATGTGTGGACAAATTCAAACTAAGCATTGCAACTTCTACCCGACACTGAATTATTGGTTGAAAATTGGCAATCATGGAGGGCAAAGCCCACTTGAATTGCATAGGTTATTTACCCACAAAAATACCACAAAAATGTAATACAAGAGCACAACAACTCAACCATTAGAATCAATGCAAAAATCCTGAATGTGTGCATATTGTAGTGCAAATTTGTTGTTATAGTAGTGTGAAATAATTCTATAGGGATTAAATCTCACTTCTATTAAACATCATACAATGTTTTTAACTCTAATGGTTTGTCCCTCATTGAGAAAGTTGACACATCAACAAAAGTTGGAAAATCGATTAGCGTGCTTTTGTTCTAGTTTTGCTTCATTTAGTGCTTCCTTCTTATTCTTTGCTCTAATGTTGGTTTCGAAATGCATAATTTTTCTTGAAGATTTTCACAAAGTTCTTTCATCATCCTTTCATCTATGAAGCCCTCCTCTTCCCAATGTGTGAAAACATGGTTTCTTTTGCCTCTATTCACACTAGGTCTTTTGGGTGTTTATGGCGACGTAAAAAACTTTTTAGAATCTACACTATTGTTCTTTCAATCTATGTTTTCTAAAGATGATGAATTTTACAAGGTTTCTACCTATGTTTTCTCTATATAATTCCAATCTAATTCCTCATTTTTCATTCCCACTAATAAATGTGGTGCATGAAATTAGAGATGTAGTTGCAAATAAAAACAATAAAGTTCAACTTTTCAACTTTACTTTTTTTCTTTGGTAGTCAATAGTTTAAACAATTACTTATAGAATGCCTGAAGGACCAAATGTTGTTTTAGCTTTATGAAATTGAATATGTACTTTCATTTTTACCACATGGAATTATGTTTGATATCCCTTTAGCCCTTCTTGTACATAGTGATCCAACTAAGAACTCTACATCTATGTGTTTTAAAATTTACACAACCTTGTTCTTGTTTACTTTTTCTTACTCCTCAAACCATCTAAGCACTCTATAGTAGGTTCTTTTGCATGTTCATAAACACATCTAAATAATATTCAATAATTCTAATGGTCTTATAAAAGAAATAAATGACACAACATAAACAATAACTATTTTGTCTACTTTATCACTTTGTTTACTATCATATCATGACAAGGTTTTAATATGAAAATATCACCCAAATCTTTTTTATCTAGCAAATCCACCCACCATGTCAATGATGTTGACTTGGGTGATTTTTTTTTGGACTTATTCATGCAAACCACCAACCTCTGAGATTGACAAATCGTCCTTCAAGTCTTTAAAATTCTTTAGTGTAGTTGGCGACATCATATCTTGGTCATTGTTGCATTCCCTACAAGATCCTAACATAGTTGATGTTTGGTTTAATTTTCCATCTCCCTTGTTGTCACACCCATAATTAGTTTGTCCAAGTTTCTACTATACACTAGTGGAGGTGATTCGTAAGCATCATGTTTTGAATCGATTTTTTTTCTTGGCCATTTTTTTTATAGGAATTTTTTTTCAAAGAGACTATATGTTCTACTATATTGGATACCCAAAAGGTAGTCACATTGCTTTTGAAAATGTGTTCTATAATTTTGATTAATTAGTTGCAGTGGCCATGGATCGTCTTTAGGAAGTTGTCACAAGCTTTTCAAGAACTTTGGTATGAACATGTGAATTATTGTCACATAAATCTTAAACTCTTACAAGCCAATTCTTGATGCCTACTAACCCACCTCTAGTTTGAACTATGCATCAACCCTTGCCAATTCTTTTTGATCAATAGTCAGGTACAACTCCAAGTCTAGGGGAGTTCAAGAGAAATGTGTTAGATTCCATCTAGACATGTTTGTAAATAAAATGAAGCAAGTGGCTTTGCTTTCCTCTCTAGATGCTCATAGTAAAAAGAGGAAAAAGATGATAAATTATTACAAAAAGAGCACTCCTTTAAACATTTTTGCTTCCCATAACCATTTGAAAATTATTGGAGTCAAATCAATTAGAAGATCTTTTTTCATTACAACTGCAAGATGTTCATCAAGAAGAAATAGCATTATTTTCTTGCACACTTGCACCTCTTTGAAGCATTTCGCAATTAATGAAGTTAGATTAACTAAAATAGTTCCTCTATCATTGCTCCAAGACATTTATCAATTAAAAAATTTGGTTCTTGGAAAGTCAATGTGTTGAAATAATATATATCTCATTATTTTTTGCTAAAACATTATGGTAGATTTTATTATATGTGAAAACTTGATGCATTTGTTATGGACGACCAATGTTTGGACAATATCAGTTTGAAGTAGTTCACATAATGTTTTGATTTGTTTATGAGATCTCCTACAATAAATATGACACCTATTTTTTTAATGGTATTTTAGTTGTCATAAGTTACCTCCACTATAAGGTCCCTTAAACCCACTAAATCACAAAATCTTGTTGTTAGTGTAAATAATCTTGCAACAATGTAATATGCATGAGATGATTTTTTGGAAACCCACTAAATCAAAAAATCTTGTTGTTAGTGTAAATAATCTTGCAACAATGTAATATGAATGACATGATTTTTTGGGAATTTGGGGTTGTAACATATTTTATCATTTAACAATTTTTAACTACTAGATTTTCTAACTTTATTCATGTCACATTCTTTTTAAAACAAGATCTTGCATGTGATGATATGTCTCCATCTTTGAAATGACCATTATATGTCATAAATATTTATTTTTAAATTACACATTGAAGTATGTGTTAATTACAACTTCCTTGAAGCATAAACATTTGAAGTTTTCAAAGGTTTTTGTTTGTGTTGTTCCTTCTTCATTCAAACACACTCTAAAAGAAATAAATTTTCTTAGATTATGCAAATAATTTGAACACTTGCATGTACACTATGATGTGGTTGTCATGTTAGAATTTTCATCCTTATAAAAGTGTATTTGAATATTCGTTTAACATGACAACATCTTGGGACATGTCAAAGAAGCCCATCCACATCATGTGTTAGTTGGAAGAATATTTTACAAAATATTTCTCCTCCTCACACTCACATGCTCATGAAATAAAATCTATATAATGATTTATGTTAGTGCTACAAGCTCAAGGTTTTAGAAAAAAAAGTTGCATAATATCCATTGTAGACCTAACATTTCTTAAACATAACATGTAACAATAACTCTAGAGTTAAAATTCATATCAAATCCTAATTTTTATTGCAAAAGAAAGGTGCAAAATGAGTAAACAAAGGAAGAAAATAAGCATACCTTGAAGTGTTTAGCGCAATGTAATGGCTTTGGGTTGACTTGGTATGAGCTAAAGGTTTTTGAAAAAAATGTTACAAGCTTCTTTGATGGAACATTGCTAAAATTTCAATTCATGAAAAAAAGATAAAATAAATTAACTTATAAGACTCAAAGAATGTTAAACAACTTGTAGGACGAAATGAATGCAAAACATAAGCTACTTGAATGAGAAATGACTTGCCGAACACAATGAATGCAAAAAACAAGCTATTTGAGTGATAAACACCAAGTGACATAGTTGGGGAGCCTATGATCTAAGGAAGATTTGACAAAACCTATGACAACTTAAATCTGTATAGGATATAGGTTGCACACGCAACAAAATATCTTGTTGTTCAAAATAAATTTGTTGCAACCCTACTTTGAGAGAATGTGAGTGAGGATGAAACTCACACTCTCGAAATGGGGACTTGGGAGTCCTCCGAGACTCCCAAAACTTCATAGTTTGATTGCAAAAGTCAAAACACGTTGCATTGACATGTTTTTAATATCATTGGAAAGCTATCAAAGTGTAGATGTTGAAAATGGGCTCACATGGGCCATTTGAACATTTGCAGCACACGTTATGGCAAAAAGAAGGGTTGGGAATCAAACTAGTAGTTTGACTTTCGACCACTAAAAGTCAAGAATCGACCTGACCCTGGTGTGTGCAAGTTGAATGCAATACACCATTGGAAAGCTCTCAAATAGAGCTACAAGTTTGCTTTAGACCTCATCCCAATCAGAGGTCTGAGCAAAGAATTATGACCTCACGAAGTCTCAGGAGTCCAAACCGAGACAATTTCGGGACTCCTCCTTGGGAGTCCCGAGACAAAAAGCCATTCGGATGTAGGTGCCATGGAAAGATGCAAAGAATACTATATGGGGGAAGGTGGTGGCTTCCCCCGAGTCCGGGCCATGGTGAGTCTTCTGAATCCAGAGTTGCCCGTGGCTTGTCCTAGCACTAAAGGTGCTCCAGAAAGTGAATTAACCAACTTGTTGGTTGGGTTGATGTAGGTTCAAGTAAGTAACTAAAGCTTGTCACTCTTTCTAGTCCCATACCGGAGCTTCAGCACGCCCCTCTACCCCTTCTAATGCTGAAAGCTAGGAGCGAGCCCCAAGTTTTTCACAATTCCGTTGTTTGAGTAACTTAGACCCATCTTGGGTCTAACTAAAAACTTGGGAGTGCGTCAAAATTGATTAGAGTTTATGTGCATGAAGGAGAAAATTTGAATCCCATTTTTTGAAGTAGATCCAATATTCACAAACCATGTATTGATTATGATAAACCTTGAATTTTTCCATGGACTTCAACCTTGATGTGATTGGCTCATTACATTGTGTTTGTACCCATCATGTAATTTTAATTTTCCTTTAAGCTTTTTTCAACTCTATGTTAGAAACATGATAAGGTTTTGTAACTACAATTCACACTATAAAAAAACGTGGATATTTTAGAAGGTCCAACTTGATTAAAATGTTCACATTAAGTAAGGGGATGACCATTTTGACTAAATGCTCAGGGCATGAAAAACATGAGTTATTTTTTACTGAAACAATTGACTAGAAAGACCTTTTTATCCAAGTAACAAACTAAACATCTAGTAAAGAAGAACAAAGGTTTGTTAAGATGACCAAGGCCTAGTCAAATCGATCATACTCAATGGCTAAGGTTTAGTCAAATTGATTTGACATTTAATCAAATCAACCATACTAATTTGGTTACTTAACCTATAAATTTGTTTAACTTAAAATATATGCCTAACTTAAGTTCATAGTTAAGCTAGGTTAAGCATATTACACTTAATAGGTATGCATAAGGTTTAATAGGCTACCTACATGTTATTTTTAGCCATGTGTAGGTACCTAAATTTAATACATTAATTAACCAATATTTAATAATTACTAAAGAATAGTGAATAATAAATATTAAATAAATATTCATCAATATTAAATTATCCAATATCAGTAATTAATATTATATAATCAATGATTGTTGATTATTAATCATTTAATTTTTTTGAAATTAAACTAGTAGCATATAGGTAGCCTATTAGGTCTAGGTACCTACATGCTATCTAAGTACATACATGGTACCTACTAGTAGGTACCTAGGTACATGGCATCACCTATTCCTTAAATAAGTAATGTAAAAAATTTGAAGCTCATTGGTTAATATTACAATATGTACATCAAAACAAAAAGATCAATGAAATTCATTACAATATGTTGACAAAATATTTCATCTTTTGAAGTGGTAGTACAATGCTAAGGACTTGACATTTCAAAAGGGGGCCTAAGCTAAATATGGGGTAGGTAAATAAATATATTAAGTTATTATTATGTTATTATTAAAAATTATAACTAATGCTATTAAAATATTTCAAAACATATATATAGTCGTTGTCAAAATATTGTTCATTGGCAAAAAATAAATCTAATAAAAAAAACCAACCAAAAAGACGTAATCAAAATGGTCATGTCCATATTCATTTGTCCAAAAATGCACTTTGGTCAAATTGAACATGGTGACAATTGGGATATTATATAATCAATTTTTTTAGTCAAAAAAGTTGCATATTCTAGATGGTGTCACCTACACTAAGGAAATTTAATACATGCACATCTTTTGACATCAAAAGACTCCATATAGATCAAAGTAAAATGTTTCTAAGACACATGAAAACTTTTTAACAAATAAAATATTTACACCCACCAACTACACTTAACAAAACAGTTTCAAAATGAAAAGGTCAATGGCTAGTAGTTACATCTTTTTAGATTAAGGTCTCTACAAGAACCAAAGAGAATTAGTCTTACCATTAATCTCATTCTTGACATGTAACAACTATAAGGAGACATTAACAACTAATTGCTTTGGTTATCCTACACAACTAGGTTTCCTTACAAATGGTGAAACATTATATATTGACATCTTAGTCTATGAGGTTTTCTAGGAATGAATAACCCACCTTCACCCTAGAAAACCTAATTCTTATTACTTAGCTTCAATTGCATGACTCCAACAAAAATAAGCTTATAAGCTCTTCAATTCTAGGTTTTCAAACCATACAAGAATGAATTGACGCATTCAAGTATTTTATGGTTACATAGACATCAAATTAAACTTTCAACATGTAAAGGCTCTCTTGTGAAAACTCAAAAAAATTAAAAATTGAAATCACAAATGTTGTATCACCGTGTAGCAAAGCCTAATCATAGCTTCATGATCCACCAATCCTTCAAAATGTTTTAAGATAACTATCCAAGACTTCCTTTTCAACAATGGACATACTTTAAACGAAAGGTAGATCTTGAAATCTACATATTATGCAAACAAAGCTTACAAGCAACAAATGCACCATAATTATGATTTTCCAATATGTTAGGAGGGATACTTTTAAAAAAACTTCAAAAGTTTCTTTGTGCCTTAACTACTATACCAAGGTTATAGTTAGATTCAAATGGTGTGTATTTAAGCAAATAATTATTTACTCTTCACATAATTAATGGATATCACAAAAAGTTATTAAATAGTTCATTGAATTTTTCTTGCATTTTGTCAACGCAACTCTTTCCTTGGTATTTCACATGTTTTGTCCCATTAATCTTTTATTTGTAGCTCCAAGTCATCCATGGGCATTTTTCATGTTAAATTGTTTTCCAAAAAAAAAAATTGGGAAGGAAAATAGAGAACCTATTGGAATATTTTATTTTTCAACATCAAAATTTGAATTTGAATTAATTATTTGACAAACATGTGTTGGATGCAAAACAAAAAAATTATAAAAAAAATTATGGACTTCTGAATGTCTAAAATGACCATATTTTAAAAAATCTTATCATAATCATTTTGGGTGAATTTCAATTAATTTTCTCTTAACATGTATTAAAAAAATGTTTAGTTGGGTTTTTCTTCATATGAAAATTTTAAATTCATTAATCATCACATAATTCCCAATTAACATTGGGGTTCTTCCATTTTAATGTTAAAATATTGACTATTTAAAATGTTGTATCCATTGAAAATGAGTCACCCTAGTTTGCAACCATTTATGCACATCATTTAGGACCCCGCTTTTTGACCCATGGTTCACATGGAACTTTATAAATTTTTTTACTTGATCTTGTGTTTCATTTCCTTTTGCCCACCCTCATTTCTCATTGTATTTAGTAGGGAACTTGGTGGCTTCAAATGAGATTAAGGGATTTCTTTTTTCAAACTTATGCATTTAAATATATTTTGATTTACTTGGACAAGGATCAATTGAAAATTCCATATTTTGAAAGGATGAATTTACAAAGTGAGAATGTGTAAATCATTTACACTTACAAGCCAAAGCTTTTAAATTAACACTTCCATGATGTTGTGGAAAATAATTTCATAATGTAAATGTAAATCATAATTCATGAAGATATGGCATATTTATTATCCTTGGAAATTATGGTTTGTAGAAAAATGAAGGTATTTGCACTTCACATGTTCCATTGATGGCTATGATTTTTTAAAACAAAGCACAACCACATCAATTTTTTTAAAAGGGGTTATTCATTTGAAATAAGTTGTTGATGAAGCTTGCAACAATACTAGGAGTTACAAAATAATCACAATGTCACCATTTCAATGTGTAAAAATTCTAAATTAAAAAGAACATAAGGGAACTCATCTTAAACCAAGTTTTGCAAGACTAAAATGAAATGAATTCAAAAAAGAAAAGAAAAGGAAAATGCAACATAACAAAAAGGTAAAGACTAAGGAATAGAAAACTCATTTGAAACAAGTTGCTAAAACTTTCAACAATGTAAAATGTTATAAGATGACAACACCACCATCAACTACACTTATAAACAATATTTATACAAAAAAGAACAACAATGAAGAAATCACAAGACCACAATGAATTTTTTTTTGTAATACTTAATTTGTGCATACTTAACACTATCTTTTCTCTTACCTACATCCTTCCTTTTCTTTTCTTGTGCCTACCATTCAAACCTCTTTCTATTTCTTTTACTTTTTTTTTGGTTGAACAAACTCCAATTTCATAGTTGTTATCAAGAGAAAAAGAAATGCAATATTACATATGTTTTTGTGTTTCTTTTTATACATTATGTTAGACAATTTTACATCATGTGTAAAATCGTATAGGTGTATTTTTTTGTGATTTTATATTTACACTTATCTTATTTTACACATGACGAAACAGATGTGCACACCCAACGTTATACACTTAAACTTGCAGTGTATATATTTTTTATATGTACTCATACAGGTACCTAATGTGTATATCAAAAACCATATACACATACAACATAGGATAGGACTTTCAGCACCGAGACCCAAAATGTGTTCAGAAATATATTTGAAGCTATGTAAAAGCTGAGTATTAGGACTGAGGAGGAGCACTATGATTTCAAGATTCCAAGACTAAAAATATTTTTGAAGAGGCAACACTTGTCAGAAGGAAAAAGAAAACAGAGCAGTAGCTTATCAAGATTTTTACCACTACAGTGGAAGTGCTGTGTTGCGGAACCAATAAGAAAATGAGGTGTAAAAGAGTGATGTCTATTCCTCACGAATATTCCATCCTCTGGCCTGACACGTGACCACCGCGTGTTCGATGATTCCTGAACCCATTAGATCACTCCCGTTCAACAGAATTTCCAAAGGGCATTGACCACAGAAACAGAAGGATCACCATTAGCTAAGTTTGCATTTGGATATTGAAACAGTGAAATTATCCGCAGAATAATGAGATTGTGGAATTGCAGATGTTGCAAGAATTTGTAGAAGAATTATCAGGCAGCAGGGTGTTGTTGTGTGTTGTCCAGAAGCGGGGTTATTGCCCGGATACGAGTTTTAATTTAAAAGAGTAGAAGCAGGAAGCAATTGCCGAGGGGCTCTGCATTCTGGGTTGTCGCCAGAACAGTAGTTGGGTTCAGAAGAAGAAAAGATTTAGAGGATTTAGTGCTTTTGCAGAGGGGAAATGCAGGCTTTTGTTGCAGCTGCAGGGCTGCGAGGATTCTTTTGTAGTCCTCGAGCCTCTGGAGTGGAACACCAGAAGAGCAGAGTCTGCCTTAATAAGGTACAGTCATTGGAAGCTCGTTACTGGAGAGAAGGCGGAGGCGACCGCAGCGGCGCCGAGGACGGCAGAGTAGATGTCTGCATAAGGAGCACTAGTGGGCGTAGTTGGCACGGACTGAGTGCAAACTCTCCATCTCTCCGTTTCCGGAGACAAGCTTCCTCTCAGGTGCGCATCACGGTCGAAACTTTCAATTCAGCTACAACTTGGTTGCACGGTACAAATTCTCGTTCATGAGGAAAGTAAGCATGGTGGAGTTAGGATGGGATTTCCTTCCTTGCCCCCGTTTGATTGCTACAGAACGCAACTATGCGTTTTTTGGCGCTGGATGTAGGAAGGTGAAGTTGTGCAGGAGCTTTTAGTCTCCAGTGAAGCTGCCAATATTCCCGATGAAGATGCCACAGCTGCAGAAGCCGTTGCCGAGGAATCTCCCGATACAGGTAACTCGATTATCAGCATGGATTCGATATATGCACAGCTCACTAATCTTCTTAGTTACTGAGAATATGGAAGACATTACAAAAATATGGATCGGATGAGTAGACAGAAATTCGAAGGGGTCAAAGCTACTACAAGAGGTTTGAAGCATCAAGCTTTTGAACCTATGATTCCAGAACCTCTGATTCTTCAAATGATCTGTTTCCAGTATGCATAGCCCTTTGAAGCACTTGCATGTTTGCTTTGGTGTCAGGTCCTACAACAAAGGTGAAATTTCAGCTGCATAGGGAATGTCACTTTGGAGAACAATACAACGTCGTGGGTGGAGATCCACAATTTGGTGACTGGGATCCAGATGCAGCAATTCCCCTAGCCTGGTCGAAAGATCATGTCTGGACTGTTGAAATGGTGAATCTATCAAATCCATTGCTGCGATTTAGTAGCTTTCTCTACCTATGTCAATGCAGCTTTCCAGGTTAGATCTGCCATAGCAGAGTTGAAGATCCTCAGGAGATAAGTTGCACAGCTAGAATGGCTTACTTGGTTGCACACTTGTGATATTCTTACTGAGATTGGAAGAAACGCCAATCTTTTTCATACATGGTGCATTTCTTTTACTGGTCAATATCTCAATTGAATTCATGTGGTTCTGTTTACGTCTGTGCATAGGATGTTCCTTGTGGAAAAACAATTGAGTTCAAGTACATCCTCAAGGGGAAGGAGGGAGAAGTTAAGTGGCAACCAGGTGCAAACCTTGTGCTCGAGACTGACATGGAATCAACAACATTGTCCATAACACAACCATGGGACTCATCTTTAACAGAAGACAGGACCCCTGATGAAGTTGAAGAAGATGAAGCCTCGACTACTACAGGACAAAAGGAAGAGAAAGAAGAAGTGAGCTCTCCTGGTGATGCCTTTCCTGATGTGATAGTCTCGGGCACACTCAGTGCATTGAATGCAGGGCTAAAAACTGCAACTGCTCTGGATGAGAGGATAGGAGCCATCCTACCACTGGATGAGCACAATGGAGAGGAGGAGCATGGGAACAACACAGTTGCTCAAGACAACACCAGAAGTATAGACGAGGCCCCAACAGCACATGAGATTCCTGTGATCAGTGCCACTCTCAGTGCAGCTGCTGAGGAGGTGAGAGGAGATAACAAAGAAACGGAAGATTCGGCCCCTGCTAAACTATAGAGGTGATCATGTCTTATTGTGTAAATATCCTCTGTATACACCAACTCCACACCAATCACAATTGAATAGTAGAGCCTTGTGGCATTTTTTGCTAGAAGCCTACCACTTCGCTGTGATGTCTTGTAGATGGCCAGATGGACTTGGTTATTGTCCATTTCAAAGTCAATCTTCTTGAATTTGTTGCAATTTTCTTGGAGGATGATTTTCTGTTTCATTTTTTGCTATGTAGGATGTGCCATCACTCCTCTCTTCCTTGTTTTCTAAACTAAGATTGTAATGTGTCCAACTTACATATTCTAAGAATATTACAGAGGCTATTGCTCATTAAGTGCATGTGAGTTGTTGCTCATTTCATTTTGGTGAAGGAGTTGATTGAGTACAAGTTTGTTGGGTCACTCTTAGGAGGTATGAGAAAGTTACATACCTCATGGAGTGCTCACTATTTCCCAGGACTGCACAATTTCTAGTCCTCACTTTTGTATTTTGTTTCGATTGCTGCTAGTAGCCTCTTCGCTATTAACCATCAGCTTTTAGCATTTCATGCAGAGTTGGTTTCTGAGTGGGTTCCTGTGGAGTAACTTTTGGTCATCGTGGCTGACTAGGATGTATTTTGGGAGTAGCACAATGTCATGCAGTCTTTTCTTGGCTGATTTACTGCATTTTTCACCTCTTTCTACTGAAGTCCTTAGTTTTGATATCTGCCAAATTCTTGGGTTTCCAAGTGATGACAATGTCTTGAGGGTGCAACCTTCTAATTGTTGTACTTTCTCTTACAATGTCTGTTGGACAAGCAGACCCAAAAGACCATACTTGTTAGTGATTGGCCTTCAGTTGTGTACTGTTGTTGCCATCCTGCTGGGAGTTGGACATTATTTAACAGTAGAGTATTTGAAAATGGTAATAAATGGTGCAATTCCTTTTTGGGCAGGAGCCTGTAGCTTCTTAAAATGTTAAACATTTCATAAAGTCAGGCAAGCACCAACAATTTGACCAATTTGACCAATTTACCTGGCATCACCCCTATGTAGCTGGGTTGTTGATGAAAGGTAAATCTGCCCCTGTTTTTCTAGGTAGATTTGAAATGATGACTACCTGAAGGAATGTTGTGTTTGAATGTCAAAATCATGTGGTGGATAGGAACTGATGCACGTGTCAAAAAAGTCTATGGAAGTTCGTGCTGGTAGCATGTCATCTGTTCTAAATCTGACAAACTTTCTTCTTGTAATGACAAAGTTTCTCTTTTATTTGTTAGGTGCATGGGAATGGATCATTGTCAGCATCTACAAAGCAGGACAGTGGCATTACTTGCAAAGAAGAGAAACTACCAGCACGTCTGAATCCTTTCCAGAAAGATCTGGAATGGCTGCGTAAGAACTTTTTTTGAGATCAGATGGAATAGAAGATATACTTCTGAGGTAAATTTTCTACAGTATCTTTGGGTTTATTCCTGTAGCATGATTGCCTCATTGAAGCTTTGAATTTGAGGGTGACAAGGAGTTCTTCAATATCATAAATCCACAAATTGAGGCAAAAAATGTGTATTGTTTTCATTCAGTAGTGTGTTATAGACCCTGTAAAGACTTATCTGCTCTAGATCTCAAGAACAATGTTTCAACTTCCAACTATTGTTAGATAGTCCCTTTTGGTAACTCTGTCAAGGCATCAGACAGCTTCTCTCTGTGGAAATTGACTTCAGTCTCCAATTAGCATATTCCAAAGTCATGACTGAATACAAGATACTCTCTTGATATTTGCTCTTCTGATATTGGTCACCCATTTCTGAAAGCAGGATTACATCTTGTGGCCATGAACACAATTCATGGTCCATAACAAGAGGTATATTGCATGTACAGGTGGGCACATCATGATGCTATAGGCAACCATGTTGCTATCTACTTTTAAACCTAACTTGTCTAATTACTTGTGGAATTCCATGCAAATTATATCCCTTGATTTGCAGACCTGAATGATGGAGTCTTTTGAGTCATATCTGTATGATATTAAGCACTTTTGGTATTGGTTTGTTGCATCAGTTATCAAGCGAACCTATGTGTTGGTATCAAAACAAATTGAATTGGTTAATTTGTGCTATGAAACCTATAGAGGTAAGTCAACCATCTCCATGCTGATGGTGGTAGGCCTAAAACCTGGGAATAATCAAATGTCAAGGTTTGACCAAATGGATTAAGAGTCAAGCAAGTTTAGAAAGATAGATTGAGACAAAATTGCATACATGCATCCTTCTTTGCTTTGAAGAGAACTGACAAAAATAGAGTCAATGGAAAGACCTGAACAACCTCTGATCAATTGCAGTGCTCAAGAGAATTAGACTCTCTAATTCAGACTTGTTGCACCAACAAATGGTGTGTTCCTCTGCATCACAAAGAAGACTTGAGAACACAATCTTTACGAGAATTAAATATTTTTCTTCAACTCCAGTACTAAAGCTGGAGAGTATAGAGAATTGTCAATTGAAATCATGTATTCTGTGTCAAGTTTCTCACCACTTCGGACCCAACCATCCTGGATTCTAAGAGATACGAGCCCTCTCCAACATATCTTGATTGCCTAGTAGATCCTCATTGGACAAGAAGAAATAGAAAGCTTACAAAAACAGACAGATGCCTTGAACTAATTGCAACCCCTAGAAGTACAGAAGTGTATCCCAGCTCTACAACATCTAATGCTCCTGATCTTTGAACCATGTTCACCACACAATATCTGCACTGCTTCAAGTAGACCATGATCCACTTGCTCTTTAGCTCTGAGTTTACCTGTCTCCATGCTGCCAAAATCCTCTGTCACAAGCCTATAGTCCACTTCTGCAGCTTGGTTGCATACAAAAGACAACTCAGAACAAAGCAAAGATGATAAGGTGAGGTGCATCATAACCAGTTGGAAAGCATTAGGACATTGCACATTCAATTACAAGAAAAAGGTGTGCTACCAAGGTGCAGGCAGAGTAAGAGTGAGAATAAAGGTCAGCAGCAAAGAATCCAGCAACTGCAACATCATCTATTTACCATGGACACATGCAGTAGCTGTATAGCCTACCAATAAGCATGGGCAAGCATGCTATGATGGAGCTGGAGGCTTTGCAATCTAAGGGGACTATGTTACAGGTGACAACCCTAAAACTTTGTAGCATCAACTTCAAATTCAAGGCTTCATGAAGATGAAATCATCAGAATCCTGCTGAACCAGATCTCCTGCTGTCTGCTGCTTTGTGACCATGTGAAGCTGGTGCATAGAGGGGAGTATTCCTTACACCACTCAATTCATTCTCAGTATGCAAGATGTTAAGCAACAAGGTAGCCTTATCCCGGGCACATTGTGTTCCCTGCTCTGCCAGTATGGTCAAAGGCTCAAGAGCACCTGCCTGAAGGGCCTGTGCCCTGAAGCGAAGATTATGATTTGAAAGCTTCACAAGTGCAGCTGCAGCATATTCTTGCACAGATACCCAGTCCTGCACTCTGCTAGAAGTTTCCTCACCATCTGCGCCAGACCACACACCACTGCTATACTAAGGTGCAATGTTCCAGAATGTTGTATCTGCAGGTAATTTGTGTCATAGGAATACTTGCAATATCATACTTAGCAAAGCCGAGCTGTTAACCAAAGCTTCAGTCCCAATAATATTGCGCGTTGATTTACCTACAAGGAGACAAAAATATTCAATGTCTACACAAGTTGACTATCCTCAGGAGTATGCACTGTGTAGAAGCCAGGGTTAAGGTCTGAGACACCTGGGGGACAAAACATGTTGCGACATACCTTGATGAATTGGATCCACCAAAGAATCATAAGCAATCAGGCTAATAAGGACAGAGATGCCATTGCCGTCAGAAATGGCAGACCGTCCCTCTTGAATCACAGCCAAGTTGGACAATATTAGTAGTGCATGGCTCACTAGATCTGAGGCCTCCACTTGCATAAGGTGCAATAAGATACCTACTGCACCTGCTTTGATCAGTTTAACACAATTGTTTTGAGAGAATGACAATTGGTACAGAGCCATGGCTGCATCCCGCCGAGCCCCTTGTGAGCCAACACTCAGGACATGGAGGAGAGGTGGTACAGCCCCCAAAACCCCTATTGCCATCTTGTTGTCATCATTGAGGGCTAGGTTAGACAACACCCCTGTGATGAGTTCCTGAGCAAGATCAGACTGACTCTTGAGGAGCTTGATAAGCACCGGAATCGCCCCTGCTCTTGCGATTTGAATTTTGTTATTGTTTGGAATTGATAAATTCATGACGGCAGCCAAGGCGTTTGTCTGAATCCCAGGGTACCGGCTTTGCATGAGTGACACCAGTGCTTTGAGCACATCTGGAGTGCAAAGAGTTGCCCTGTAATCCAGACCAGGATCAAGGTTTCTTGTGAGCCTCCATATTTCAGCCGCACCTTCCTCCTGTTCCACAACATTCTGGTGATACAGCTTGTACAACAACTCTGCTTCAATCCCTTCTGAAGCCTCGTACTCACCAGCCTGACTGATGTTATAAGATGAAGCAGTTGTTGCCAATGGTGGTTCAATCCCGTGCCGACGTGCCTCAGAATTTTCCGTTTCTTTTCGAAGCATATGTTCCGATGCAGAATGCACATACTGGGACTGCATGGGAGAATCCGGCCACTCCCCGCTGTTAAGATGATGATAGCTTGAAGATTGAAGAGAAGATTCCTTCCCGGAGGACCTACCGTAGTCGCTGTTCTTACTGAATTCGCGGGAAAATTCTCTGGACGTTGAGCAAGGCAGACAAGAAGTGTTCTGCCCCCCCATCTTCCACAGTGGCGCATCCTGGTTTCGTGTTCTCCAGCTTGCTGCAGATGACTCGTCACAGTCTTGCTCTACCGGCCGGATTCCTCCATTCCTACCACCACTACGCTGCTCGCTGCGGGACCTGCCACCGAAATTGTCAGCGTTATCATCGTCATCATCATCAAAGGGATCAAGCCTGCCATCGCCAGAGAAACCAGGCCTTGCAGGATCCGAGTCGTCCCATGGCACCACGGCCGCTGCCGTCGCCGCTCTTGCCGCACTGACCTCCACCAGTTGCCACGCAAGTTCTGCGGACGGAGGGTGCGGCCTCGCCACCTTATGCTTGTCGCACCATCCGAGAATAGCAGATTGCAACTGGACATTAAGGGTGAGATAACCATGCTCCAGCGCCACACCAGACTTGAAACAGTGACGATTCCCTACCTGAAACCATCGCTGAATACACTGACGCTCGAAAGTATAACCCGAAGCCACAGTCACTGGCTCCGCCATCAACGACTGTGAGATCGGACACACAAACGCCTCTGGTATCTCCACATCGGGCCACCCTACTTCTCTTCCCCCTCCCCCTTTCTTGCTGAACTTGGTGAAATGACTGAACCACGCGCTTTTCTTCTTCAAACTCGCCTTGTCTTCCATTACCACAAAACGGCAATAACTCTACAAAATTGCTATGAACTCCTTCAATTGCAACAACTGCTTACCGACACCGTAGTTCTTCCAGCTGAGAGCTCGTTCCAGTTTGACCTGCATTTAAGACGACACTTTAGTCGTTCCCTTTGACTTTGTAACCACACCTGACACCGATCTTGCACTCTCTGTCTGGCGTGCTGAAACCGGCGGTTCCCGTTCGGGGTTTTTGCACGAAATGAGGAACCGTGGTCTATACCAGTGTCGTCCGGTTATCCATTTTTGGACAAACGTCCGGATATCAACATAACATATTCTTTTTTAAAAAGGATATGTATTTTTTTAATTCAACATATTTGTTACAAAGACGGTTATGTATTCAACCATTTTTTTTCTCTCTTTGCCAATTCCGAATGAGCCATGTTTTTAAATGCTAAGAAACTATGAATATGTATAGAGCATATGCATTGCCAATTTCCAAATTTGAATTGTATACATTTTTTTTTGCAATTACACAATAACTCATAAATGCAATAAAAAAACATGAACACCCTACAAATTCAAGTAGCTTGTGGAGGAATTGAAACCTAGTTCTTGAAATAAGAATGCCCATTGCAAAACAAGCTACCTACAAAAAACCGAACATTCAAAACCACCTTGGCAACACCCAAAATCTAGAAGCAAAAGATAAGATCAAAAGCTTGGTGCAACTTGTTTAACAACATGTGTTGTTGTTGAGGTGTGAGGTCCACAAGTCAATCTATACATAAACAATAAGTCCTGCAACATCACAACAATTGAAATCAATCCCAATGATACCAAACAAATCAAAAGCAAGTTGGAATTTAAAAGTATTGACTAGAAAGGAAAAAACAAAAAAACTATAAACATGGTTAGTTTGGTGATTTACCTAATTGTCATCAACTTGTAGTTCTTCAAAAAAGTTAATTTTTTCAATCAAATCACAATTCTCTTCAACTAGAGAATATTCAATTTTCATATAATTTTGAAAAGCAAGAATAGGTGTGCAATTCAACCGTGAATCATTGGGCCAATTTTTTACCACCATGATTATCTGGTTTAGATTCTCCACTTGTAGGTGGTAGTGTCACAAGGCTAAAAACACATTCACTATCTATTTTGGGACCCTAGAATCCCAAGGATTTGTTTCACCAAAAAACCAACATTTGGAAATTGATTTTCATGGGATTGCCACTAAGAAAGAGGATCTGCATATGCAAATGGGAAGATAGATAACCTCTTAAATAAGAAAAGCTTTCCAATAACAAGAGCATGAAAGGACTATTCCGTGGATGTTCCGACACTAAACATGTTATTTTCTTCTTCAAACTAAAAAACATGCACATCAACAATTATTGCACATGCTTGGGAAATAGGAGTAAGTCAATCAAAGCAAGTCATAAGTAATGGAATCGTTATTTTTCCATCATATTCAAAAGAAAAACAAATTACTTCCCCATGCGCCACATAATTCTTCACATCTTGTAAAGATTTGACATAAGGATCCAACATGATGACAAACATGTTATGAACATTTTGTGGATCAAATGCTTTCAAAAACAAGAAGAAAAGTTTGATCACCTTAATGATTTTTTGTCAAATGTTTTTTTGTAGGATGAGGAACTTTGAATCAAATTCATCAAGAATTTCAAACCCATCACCAAGTACCACAACACAGAAGGATAGTTTTTTAAAACTTAAAACATCCTCAAGCATAATTACTTTGCTTGTAAACCTTGTTTTGATAGGTGTTTTTAGCTTTTGAGGTGGTAGCCCACTTTCAACACATGCTTTCTGCCATTAGGCCCAAATGACTTTTAATGACCTAATATGTTTATTTTGTAAAAAGGAAGGGGTCATTTTGCTTAGTGGTGGATTTTTTTTTGTCACTACATGGCACATTCTCATTGGTTAACTTCAAACACGCCCAAGATGAACATTCTTATCATGTGTTTGTTCATGTTTGATTTTCGATGCCCTAATCCATGCACAAGCCCACCAATGCCTCCCCTCTCACTATGTGTTTCTATCTCAATGCCCTAATCTATGCACACATAGGTCCATCGACATCTTTTCTCTCACTTTATGTTACTTTCATCTCTGCTCTCGTGCACTCTTTTTTTCTTTTCGCTTGGGGATTATATGTATGAGACATTTTGTGCATTGTTTGTTGTTGTTTGGCTAGGTGCTTACATCATTAGGTGCACATTCAACTTTTAAAGCCCAAATTGTATAAACAACTTCTAAATTGGCTTGGTGGGTACCATCTCTCCCATGCTTGCAAACGTGACATCGATGGGTACCATCATCTTGAAATAGAACAACTTCATGCGCCCTGTGCTTTGGTGAGCTTGTAGTTGCTTAAGATGCTAAACATGAACGATAACATCTTAGGTCCTTTGCCCAACTTCCATGCTACAATATTATTTACATATTTTGGCAATGCACTTCTTTTCACTAGAGGTCCTTATTCTTCTTGAGTTCAAGTTCCTACAAAAGCTTTGTTGTTGTTGCTGCACCACCACCCATAACAAGTGGTTCTTCTCCCTTTTCTTCATCTTTTCTTATTTAGCCAATAGTTGTGAATTCTATTCATTTTTCATGCACATACATGAATTTCAAGATGTAAATCCTCTTCTACATGTTACAAATTTTTCAAGCATTAGAATCTTCTTTAGTAGGTTACAATTTAAAGCAATTCACGAAATGCCCATGCATTATTTATTTTTGTTGTAAAAGATGCGTGTTAATATAAATTGGAAGGTTTTCACACTAGAAGAATTTTTTAAACCTATGACTCCATGTATGACTGATTTTGTAGTCATATAGGACATTATATGAATAAAGGCCTTTAATTGTAATGAACGAGTAGTAAAGGACAAGTAGTCATTTAATGTTTGACGTGGCACTTTTCATCCTATAGTCATTATCAACAAGTCATAAAGGACAAGCCATATATAATGTTGAGGTGTATATAATGAAGGACTAAAATATGATTTGCAAACATTGAACCATTTGATTATTTGAATTTATACCTTAATTTAAATCATTTTTTTGGATTATTATTTTAAAAATATTTTAATAGGTAGGTAGATAATAGTTTAGGTTGGTGAAAAATGGCAAGTAGGTAGGTAGTAACTTAACCAACCTAATCTAACTTACATAACCTATGTAACCTACCTATGTAATTACCTTAGTCTAACCTACTTACCCTAGCCCTTTAAGAATGCACATAGGTTGCAATTATTAGGAATTGAACCCTTTACCTTCAAAATGATAAACCAAGTCCTTATCGATGGACTACAAAATCAAAAGGTATTCAATTTTGGTCAAATTTTTTATTTCACATGTTTATTTCATATCACTACTATAAAGTACATAACAACTGGTAGGATGACAGGTTGGAAGAGGGTAGGTTATAGGAAATAGGAAATAAAAGGTAGGTAGGTGAATAGGTAGGTTGACAAAGTAAGTAGGTGGGTGACTGGGTAGGTAAGTAAGTGGATGGGTGGCTAGGTAGGTAGGTAGGTAAGTAGGTGGGTCATGTGTGCACTATGGGTGGGTGGGTGGATCGAAGGGTAGGTAGTAAGTAGGTAGGCAAATAGGTGGGTGGGTGGGTAAATGGGTAATAGGTAGGTAGGTGGTAGTTGGGTGCATAGGAGGGTAGGTAGGAAGGTGAATGCGTGGGTAGTAGGTAAGTAGGTAAATAGGTAAGTGGGTAGTAGGTAGGTAGGTAGGTGGGGGTGGGAGGGTGGGAAGATAGGTAGAAGGTAGGTAAGTAGGTAGGTGGGTGGGTGGGAGGGTAGGTAGTAGGTAGGTAAGTAGGTAGATGGGTGGGTGGGAGGGTAAGTAGTAGGTAAGTAAACAAGGTAGGTGGGTGGGTAGTAGATAATACGTGGGTAGGTGGATAGGTAATTAGTAAGTAAGTAGGTAGGTAAGTGGGTGGGTAGGCAAGTAAGTAGGTAGGTGGGTAAGTAAATGGGTAGTAGATAAATAGGTCGGTGCATAGATAAATGGTAAGTGGGCGGGTGGGTGGGTAGGTAGATAAATAGGTAAATAGGTGATAGGTAGGTGGTTTGGTGGGTAAGGAATTAGGTAGGTTGATAGATGGGTGGGTGGGTAGGTAAATAGGTAGGTACATAGGTAGGTGGGGTGGGGATAGGGTTGTCTATGTTCATATCAAATGACTTGTAATCATTTTTTAATCATTGTAATGACAATTGGACATCCACATCACTTTGTCATTAATCATGGATGCCATATAGATGAAATAAAAGTGATGAAAACTAACATCCCCCATCTTGTTACCACTTCATTATCTACTAGTCACATGCCCCATTTATATATGACTATGACTTTTTACACATAGTATTCAAAGTAATAGTTTATGACTAAAGTCATATATATAGTCATTTAGGACTTGTAGTCATGGATTTTTTAGTTGCAAAGGACAAATTTGTTGAGGGAATTCACATACACAGCAGCAAGAGCAAGCACAAAATTGGAAGAGTACACAATCACTTCCATCCTTAGCAGATAGAGTCACTAAGCTTATATACCCTGCTGCTGCTACCACACAATTGTGGCTAAGGTCCTACCAGCCTGGCTATGCTGTCGTCTAGCTCTACGGCTGATCTGGAGTCTCTGCCCTACTTCTTGAGTCTTGGGCACGTGGTCGAGTCCTCAAGCTGACTGGAGCTTTATGACTCTCAACACTCCCACGCAGGCAGCTTGACTCCTGCTTTCTCTGCACATCAGTCACATATGCCCAGACCTGCACAACATGCCTTGAACTTCACAGGTGACAAAGCCTTTGTCATGAAGTCAACAAGCATGTCCTCCGTCTTGCAGTACTGGAAGGCAACCTCCTTCCTTGTGACCCTGTCACGCACAAAGTGATGCATGACATCAATGTGCTTCGTCCTGGTTGAAGCAATGGGATGCTTCAACAGCTTGATGGCTCCTTGGTTGTCACAGTTGATCAGGACGCACTCCTCTGGATGCTCCAGATTAGCCATCAGCTTCCGAAGCCAAAGGGCTTCCTTTGTCGCAGCTACTGCTGCCATGTACTCCGCTTCTGACGTGGATGCTACAGTGGTTGGCTGCAGCCTGCTGTTCCAGCTCACAACTCCTCCATTGAGCAAAAACACATATCTAGTCGTAGACCTCCTGCTGTCGAGGTCACCAGCAAAATCAGAGTCACAGTAACCAACCAGACCTGTGCTCCCTTTTCTGCTTCCTGTGCTCCCAAATTTAATTCCCACAGAAGCACTACCAGCAACGTAGCGTAGTACAGCTTTTGCAGTCTTCCAATGCTCCATACTTGGTGCAGACATATACCGAGCAAGAACTCCCACGGCATGTGCAATGTCAGGACGTGTGCACACTGCCAGATACAG
>Ga0209611_10003431_pt1 | contig 27504 bp, 23 predicted proteins | sample S1TSphgellanicum_3_FD_187693 | JGI IMG/M metagenome (GOLD analysis project Ga0209611, IMG submission 187693) | Host-associated microbial communities from peat moss isolated from Minnesota, USA - S1T2_Fc - Sphagnum magellanicum MG (SPAdes) (version 2) | ecosystem: Host-associated > Plants > Peat...
AAAAAAAAGTTTGTAAAAAAAAAAAAAAACAAAGCTTGTTGGAGGAAGTAAGTAGCTAAGTAAGTTTTAAGATGCATTCACACCTAATGTTAAGTCAGTATTAATCAAAAATCTAGGTGGCATCTTAGGTGGCAGCCCATGTTAAATGGGGGATTGTTTAATATTAATGAATGTTAACCTTTTTTTAATAAAATAAAATAAATCTTAATGGTAAATAAGGTTTAGGTCCTAAATGACTAGCTTGGTGTTACGGGAACTTAATAATACTAAAAATGCTTAACACTAAGTGTGAATGCACCTTAAGAAGTACTCCTTCCTTGTACAGGATTTCAGAACCAAAAAGGCAGAGCAGATGGACGTGGAGAAAAGCTGCTGCAAAAAAGCTTGAATGCAACAACAACACAGCTAGCTTCTCTGTCTGTCCTTGAGGAGCTTTTTTTGGGTCTCTCCATTGCATTGCATGTGGTAGATTCTAGCATCTCTCCCACCTCCCCTTTTTTTGGCAAAAATTTCACCAGAAAAGTCAAATTAAAAATTCGGAAATGAATTGATTTTGGAGGTAATTTTCAATGGCCAGAAGTGAGGAGGGAAAAAAAAATTTTAATTTAAAAAAAATTTAATTAAATTTTTTTTTTTAAATTAAAAAAACTTTTTCCAGGTTCAGTGTGTCATCAAAATATAGAAGGATGATTAAACTTTTGTACTTCGTATATATGGTTTATAGTCAGATTTGGCTAAATTTTGTGCTTCATAATATATGGTTTATAGTCAGATTTGGCTAAATTTTGTGCTTCATATGTATGGTTTATAGCCAGATTTGGCTAAATTTTCCTACGGACAATTGATCGATTGTCACTTTTGACTAAAAAGAAAACACCGATCTTCACCCACACCTCCCTTATTCTGACCTTAAAGAAGCACCTAGTATAGTGGACCCTAAACCAAGTCTTGCTATGGCCATCTCTCTAATTGTTCAATTTGTTTTGGAATGCGCAAGTCTAGTAAAAGAAAGTTTAGGGTTATTTAAAAATCGGCACAATATGGGAAGTGGCTTCCATATTAGGGTATTATTATAATATGTAATGAACTATAATGAGAATTGTGATGTTGTGATGGGTTTATCATGTCGGTGTGAGTTACAAGCCATACATAACCTTCAACCTTCATTTTACTACCTAGTACTAGTTAGCACAAGGTACCAACGTCAGCTTGCCATTGGCCCAACGATTTCATCGCCCTTCGCCCCTTCATATAAAGTGTCAGCATTACTCTCTACAATGGATGAAAAGAGGACATCTCATCAATTTTTCATTATGGTCACCAGCTTGAGGCCACCGGTTAACCGAGTCTGTACAAGTTACAACATGAAGTTGAAAGAATTGCTTTTTAAAAAGAAAAATGAATTTTAGAGATAAAAAATGTATTAGAGGAAGGCATTGTTGTTTTGTGCTTTCCCTTGCATAATGGTCGAGGGCCTAGATGCATTTACACAAACTAAAGTTTCCTCACACAACAACAACAATATTTCAAATTAGTTTATGAAATTTTTTCATGTTTTCATGTTTTTTCATTGTTTTTCTTTTCCAAGCTAGTGAAAGAATTGTGCCTTGTAAAATATTTTGAAAATACATATGCACATCCAATGAGGTCATTATGTCTAAGGTAAATGCTCTATGGTAGAGGCATTCTCAAAATAAAGGGCTAGAATGATTTTTAAATTTTTAAAAACTATACCTAGAGACCTTGTGCTTATCTAAATAAAAGGTCTACCTACCTCACTTAGGAACTTACTTGGGTTACCTACTTGCCTATTTAATGCACCTACCTACTTATCCATGTACCTACCTAGTTACCAACTTATCTACCCACCTTAGCTACATACTTATTTACATACTCACCTAGGTTAGTTATTTACCTATCCTCGCACTTGTGTTGGTTACTTACCATTTTAAGTCACTTACTTACTTAGGATACCTACGCACCCAACTAGTGTCCTTTACACCTAACTAGTGGCCTTTATACTCATTTAGGCTACTTATCCAACTACTAGGTTACCAACCTACCTACCCACCTAAGTTACCTACCTACTCACTTGCCTATGATCCACATTGACTACATACTTACTTAGGTTACATACATGCAGTCCACCTACGTACACCCCAAATACCCCATTTCTGGTATATAACCATGGTTCTTGGTTTTTTGAAAACGTGAGATGACCTCCAGTTCTTCCCAAAAGCCCGGCAGTTCATTGAGGGGTTGAAGTAACTGGAACCGGCGGTTCCTTGAGGGTTTTAAAGTAACTGGAACTGACAGTTCTCCGATTCTGAAATATTCAAATGAAACAAGAATTGCGGGTTATTAGAAGAAAGAAAAAAAATCAAATACCTGCCAAAACACTGGTAACGACAAGTGTTACATGGGTATTAGAAACTGCACTACACCCTCGCCGGGTACCAGGGGGGGTAACTTTGGCCTATATCGGCTTATGGATGAGCACCATATTGGGTACATCTGAAAATACAACATCTCAAATACCCGTGTAACACTGGTAGGTAAATGATCAACTAGGTAGGTATCAATAATTTCAATGACGATGATTTCATCGGAGCTGGTTTAGGTGGGATGGGCTATAGGACTCGTAGGTCATACAAAAAGATAATTTTAAATTGCAAATTTATCAGAGGTCGATTTTAAATCAAATTTTTAAAAAATTAGAAATTATAATGTTTCAAAATGTCCTTATGAATCCTAAGATATCAATATATATATATATATATATTTTCAATGTCTTCTGGAATCTTTGTGTTTTTTTTTTTAAAATTTGAATCTTTGTGTCTTTCCAATTTCATACACGTGTTTACATATAATTTTATACATATGTGAATATGTCTTATTTCATTTGAATATGTTGAGATAATTTCAAGAGATTAACATTTTATTTTAAATTTGAATCTTTGTGTCTTTCCAATTTCATACACGTGTTTACATATAATTTTATACATATGTGAATATGTCTTATTTCATTTGAATATGTTGAGATAATTTCAAGAGATTAACATTTTATTTTATTTTTGAGATTAAGCTAGTTTTCAATAAAAACTTCTCCCTTAAAAACCTAATTCAAGGATTTAATCCTCACTTGCTTAGCTGATTTAATGTTTATCCACCCTAATTGCTTTCAAAATTTCGATGAATTAAAAACAGGGATGACTCATTAAATCTCTCCTAATTGGATGATAATTGGGTGATCTTTTGTACAATTTGAATCCTATATATATATCTGAAAATATCAAAATTTTCAAATGTAAGCCCTTATTTCTCTTGCAAACAATTAAATACCCACCCAAATCTGGTAGGCAAATGATCAACTAGGTAGGTAGGTAGGTATCAACAACAGCAAGTATTTTTTATTCTAATTTTTTTATTATTATTGTTATTGTTATTATTATTTTGTAGCAAAAGTTGAAGTGTTTTTTTATGTGTGTATTCGTTATCGTCACTTTGTATAGTTTGAAATCATATTGTTCAGATAAAAAATTGGCAAAAAAGAAAAGCCCCCAAAAGGCAAAAAATAAAAATAAATAAATAAATAAATATAAATATAAATATAAATCATACTGGTTCTAACTTCTCTGATTCCAAAACATTAGTTCAAACAGGAACCGGCGGTTATTAATTCCCAACAAATTGAAATACCCACCCAACACTGGTAAGTAAATGATCAACTAGGTAGGTATCAACACTGGCGAGTGTTTGTTTTGTTGCAAAGGGGAAGTTGTAGTGTTTTGTTTGTTTGTGTGCGCGTGTGTGTGTGGGGGTGTGGTTGGGTGTCTGCGTCGTTGTTGTTGCAGCGATGGTGAGGTGGGTACTGGGACTGTGTAGAACCCAAGGGAGGAGGAGCTTCTTGTTGAGGAAGGAAAGTGTTGTACACTTGTTTTCTTCTTCTTCCAGACATGGATTCGCATCATCATCGGAAGCTGCAGCGGCTGTTGGAGCGCCTCCCAGAGCTTTGCAGCACCATGGTCCAGGCAAGCTTGTGGGGAAAACTGCTCTCATCACAGGTCAGTAAAATAATATCCATCTATCAAAACCAACCTTCTCATCTTCTCCAGCTTTCTCAGCCAGCTTTTTCAACCTTCTTGTCTTCTTCTTCAACTTGCTTGCCAAATTTAGAAAGAGAAACCAAAAAAATAGGTCCAGTTTTCCACAACTGGGGGCTGTGGATTTTTTTGCAAAATCAAGAAGGCATGAAGAAGAAAGCATTCGACAGTGCAAAGTTTCAAAAGCCAAGACTCAGTGGAGGATGCATGCATGCATGCATCATGATGTTATAGACTTCTCTTTCAGGTCATTGGCTTTTTTGATCTCTTCTTTTGATTTTGATTTTTTTTCTGGTCGGCAATGGCACTAGCCTTCTTTTGCTTGTGGTTCTAGATTCTCAAGTCCCTCCCCCTCCTGCATTAAGCGTTTTGGTACTAGTCTTATGGGTCCAGCTTCAAAGGGAAGAAGAAACAGTCGTGGCCCTATGACAGGCATAAGCACAGTAAGTACTCCTCTCTGCTTGCTTGGAGAGATTTTTATGGCCTCCCATGTCTCATTATCTAGTTGGTTTCTCTGCCATACTGTGTGATGCACAGAATGTTGGATTCTGAGATACACTAGTAAATTAGCTTTGTTTCAGTTCTGGAACACTAGATCCAGCACTTTCCTCAACAGTTTAGCTCTTTCAAAGCTCCCACCCATTCAATCTCTCTATCCCTCCATGAATCCAAAGAAGAAGTCCTTGTCTTACACTCCTAGAAACAGGTGTAGGATAGAAGCCTCTATGGTGGAGATTCAGAATTAGGGTTCCATTTCTGGAGAGGGAATTGTTTGGTGTAATTCATAGTGTGATGGGCAAAGTGTTGGATTCTGAGATACACTTGTACATTAGCTTTGTTTCTGGAACAGAACTAGGTCCAGCTCTTTTCCTCAACAGTTCAGCTCTTTCACAGCTCTCACCCATTCAATCTCTCTATCCATCCATGAATTCAAAGAAGTCCTTGTCTCACAAACCTGGAAACAGGTCTAGAATAAGAGCCTTTATGGTGGGGATTTGGAATTAGGGTTCCATTTCTGGGGAGGGAATTGTTCAAGTCCTTGTCTCACACACCTGGAAACTGATCTAGGGAAGAAGCCTGTACAGTGGGGATTCAGAATTAGGGTTCCATTTCTGGAGAGGGAATTCAAGTCCTTGTCTCACATGCCTGGAAACAGGTCTACAATAGAAGCCTGTATGGTGGGGATTTGGAATTAGGGTTCTATTTCTGGAGAGAGAATGTAATTGAACACAGAAGCTCTATTAACGCAGGTGAACAGTTTGTTGAAAGATAATATCTCTTTTTCTATTTTATAAGCAGCGAGGAGGAGTTGATTATTCTGCAGAAGATAGTCAGCATTTGTGGATTTTTTATGGAGATCTGTCCACTTGTTTTATTGCAGGGAGCAGTTAGAGATGCTTTTGTTTCCTTATTGGAATTTTGATCTCTTTGGAGCATGTAGTACGTCAACTACAGGGAGTCAAGTCACTATGTGCCAAAAAAACTGAGACATATATACAAACATTGGTGTCCAAAACTGATCTCTCAGGTTTTTTTTGAAAAAAAAATCTACAGATGTTGCAATTTCTTCTGCCAAACAATATTGAATTGGCAAGGAAATTGTAAATTCAATCTGTCAGCCCTCAGAACTCTAGATAGAATTTACTTGGAAACTTTTTGTCTTGGGCACGACTATTTCCAGATTATTCTGACAGAAGAATACTATCTTTGGTTACACAGGGGCAGGGAGTGGAATTGGACGGCATGCTGCCCTTTTGTTTGCTCAAGAGGGTGCGTCTGTAGTTGCTGCAGATCGAAATCTAGCAGCTGCAGCACGGACTGTTGATGCCATGCTTGAGCTAAATGGACAAGGGATTGCTGTTGGGGGTGATGTCTCTGTTGCGGGTGATGTGGAAGCCATGGTTGACAAGGCAGAGAGGGTACTGCAAGCAATCAAGACCTCATCTGTAGAAATACTTGCATTCTTGGCACCAAAAACCAACTAAATCAGACCTGAAAACATGGATGGGAGTGCTTGTTCAATTGACATCAAGATGGCCTTGGCAATGCATTTGAATTCTTTAGAGATTCTCTGACAGGATCATTTCTTGAATTTCATTCACCTCAAGGCTAACACAAATGGCTATGGCTGCCAAGCCCCTTGTTGTAGACATTTGGAGGACTGCATGTAGTCTTCAACAATGCAGGCATTATGGACCCAGGAGATGATAATGTGATCAATACTACTGATGAAGTCATTGATCGAACTCTGGCAGTAAATGTGAAAGGAGTCATATATGGTTGCAGGTATGTGCAATTCAGCCTACTAAGGACTTTGGAAGTCTCTTCATTCTCGACTGTGTTTCTCTGCTCCATGGTGACATCTGCAGGTCATAATTGTCCACAGTGTGGGAGGACCCAATTACCAAATAGTGATGTAAACCGTATTCTTTTATGTAGAGCTTGGCATCAATAGAACTCAGTAGCCTTGTTGTTGCAGAGTTTTGTACCCACTCATAGTTATGAAATTTTTTTGTAAACCTGCCGACCATGACTGCAGGTATGGTATCCCAGCCATCATCAGAGCAGGAGGTGGTTCAGTTATAAACACTGCCTCGTTTGTGGCATTTATGGGGGCTGCAACCCCACAGATTGCATACACAGCCAGCAAAGGAGCTGTTCTTGCTCTTACTCGAGAGCTGGCGGTAATACATGCAAGAGAAGGTGTCCGGGTGAATGCTTTATGCCCAGGTCCATTGAGGACAGAGCTTCTCATGAAGTTTTTGGACACAAAAGAGAAGAAACAGAGGCGTCTTGTCCATATTCCCATGGGTCGCTTTGGAGAGGCCGTAGAGATGGCCAAAGTGGCTCTCTTCCTCGCTTCAAGTGATAGCTCATACATAACAGGTGCAAGCCTACTGGCTGATGGTGGCATTACCTCTGCATATGTGACGCCTGAGTGAGAAAGGTAGGTGGTTGGGTGTGGTGAAAGATTGAGCAGGGCAAGAGGGATTAGACAATTCTTGTGACAACAACACAGAACGAAAAAGAGGGGAAAAAAACAGACCACTTTGACACAATTTGGAGGATTTCAGATATCAAATGTGTTGCATGGAGATCTCAATTTTGCTCCTTGACAACATGAAAGAAGAGGTCAGCTTCACAATTGCATTAGGTTGAGGTATGTAGTGAAGAGTTTCTCTGTCTCATAGATGATTGAGGACACAAATAAACAGACTGTGCAGCAGAATGTGAAATTTCTCCAATTTTTGTGCATGGGAACAAAAAAAATGCTTGGAAATTTGAAAGGGCAATAGGAAAAACATATTGCTCCTCCTGATAATAAACAAGTTAAAAACTGCAGTTCTAAATTCTAGATGCCAATTTAGGGTTTGATAAAGAATTATTTGGATTTGATAGAATTGTTTGGAATTGAATAGAATTAATTGTCTGAGAGAAAACTAATGAACTCATCATTAATTGTCACCCCAAAAAATTGGGAGGGTTCTCTCCTAGTGGGGAAGCAAGAATGTGACTCATTTTTTTAATAAAAAAATTAAAATAGATTTTGAAAATTTCCCCAATACAATTATCTTCCAATTTGCTATTCTGATGACAAAATTATGTCCTTATTTTTCCTGAAAGAATTGGGAGATTTTTGGAATTTTTTTTTCTAGTGTAATTTTGACTCAGTTTTCTAAGTTTTGGGGGAAATTCTCTGATTCTTTTTTCATAAAATTGAAATTTTAAATAAATATTTGTATGAAAAAAAAACCCCTGTGGCAAGTATTGGTTAATGATCATGCGAAAAGAGTTTATTAAAAAATAAATAAAGCGATCAAACAACTGAAACTTAAAAAGTGGCAAAAACTTCCCATCTGTTTTCCAGGGCACAAGGGTTCGGAAATTTGGTGAAAAATCGGAACAAAGGGGTCAGTGGAGATGCGGGGTATCGATCCCCGTACCTCTCGCATGCTAAGCGAGCGCTCTACCATCTGAGCTACATCCCCAGTTGCATTACGCACGTTTTGACTGCGGATATAAAATTATTTCTCCTTACACTGAAATCTTGTGCCAAAATTGCCAACCCTATCAATCAGGAACTTAATGCCTGTACATAAATAATGCAGGCAGTTTCTTAAAAGCCCTAAACCCAGTTTACAGTTTAAGGGTTTAGGGTTTAGGGTTCACCCATTGCCCCCAACAACTTGTTTGGTATCGAGTCCAAATCTTTGATGGGGAGGGTGGAAAAGAAATTGAACAAAGGGAGTATATTGCAGTGTTGGCAGGTTATTTAGTTTTGACCTGGTTATCAGGTAGGTTATAAATAACCTACCAGCTGGTTATTGATTTTTTTGGATAATTGGTTAATAACCTAATCACCTGGTATTGAATTTTTTTTAATTTAATAACCTACCTGGATGACTTGGTTATCATCCAGGTAGGTAATCAAAAACCCAAAAAAAGAGTAAATAAATTATTTTAATTTTGTAAAAAAAACTCCTATAACTAGTGATTATCAATAGGTTATTTGATAACCTAGCCTTACACATAACCAATGATTATTACCCAAGATAGTGATAACCTAACTGACATCCAACTTTTTTTTTGATGTTGATAACCTAATTAGCACCCAAATTTTTTATTAAACAAACCTACCCAATAGTCATGGAAAAAAAATCAATAACCAGCCAACAAAAGGGTATTGAGTGTTTCGAAATGCACTGCTTCTTGTTGAGGAAGGATTCTATCTGGTAACATATCCTCCAAGGAAAGTAGATTTTCTTTTGCAAAGTCTTTAGTCTTTACCATATTGTTGTCGGGCAGGTATTTGAATTCTTTAAAATACTAGTCGGTTCTGGTTACTTGATTTTTAAAAAACTTAAAGACCCACCACGGGCAGGGGATTGGAAATTTTCCACCTTTAAAAAAGTCGGTTTCAGGCGTTTCAGAAATTTAATTTCAAAGGGTATGATCAGGGGGTGGCGATTTGGTTAACCCTTGAGAGTGGGTATAATGCCCGAGTCTTTAACAAATACCCTATCAAATATAGCCCCTGAGTTTTTGACAAGTACAAGTATCTTCATTGTTCTAAGGTCTAATTTTTTCAAGTGTCCATGAATTGGAACATATATGGTTCTAGGTTTTAGCCCCCAAGAGTTCTCTCACATGCCCAACTCCCAGACCCAGATTGCCTTCTCTAAAATGCCCAACTCTTGCCATAAACTACAATGCCCAATTTTCATATACCTAACCAACTCTCATAAAAAATTGGCAAACTACCTCTACCACTATGTTATGCCCAACATTCATCAAAAATGTTGAACAGCCTCTACCTTTATCATATACATATTACCTAACTCTTATAGAAAATGGCAAACTACAAATGCTTCTATCACAAGTGTAGGTTTCATTAAAAAAAAGGGCAAAATGCCTTTGCCTCTATCATATGTGCAACTCTCATTAAAAATGGTTATGCTGCTCATCATATGTGTGAATCACACTAAAAATGGCCATGCTAACTCCTTATAATTCACTATGGTTTTTCCCCATCATACTTGAATTGTATCACACAATTTTGAATTGTAAAACATTTGAATAAGACTTTTAGTAAGGTCTTGTTGTCTACCACATCTAATTACCATAAGTGCATCATCAAACACAAATCACCAACAAAAAAAAGGTCCCACTAGCCCGTCTTCAACTCTTGCACATCAACACCATGCACTAAAAACCTATAAACCTATACACATCACAAAAAACCACAACGAAACACAAAACCTCAAAACACTTGAAGCTCATAAAAAACCCTCACACAATGTGTCCAAAAAATCAAAATTTTATTTGTGTTCCACCTCATCCTCAAACTCTACATCCAAGTCCTCTATCACTAGCAATTATATTTCACACCAGCTACAAAATCAGTGGGCTCCATGTAGTCAATTTGTGGGTTGAAGGGCCAATTATTATGGACAAATATCAAATAGTCTAGGTGTTTAGTTTGAAGATGGCATCTCCAAAATGTAATCAACAACTCAACAATAGGAAAAAAATCATTCTGATTTGGTTAATTTGAATGTTAAGAACCCATCTCACCAAAACTACAATTATTGTAACCTAGCTTGTGATGAGAATTTTTGTACCATGTTCAATTTTTATATAATTTTGTAAATTTTCATAAATTTTTATTTTTTCAATCCCAATTTGCAATATCTTTGCCCTATCACCTTATGCCATATTTCACATGCACATTTAAATCCATTACAAATGGGTTTTTAAAAATTAATTTAATTACAATACTTTCATCATTATGTGTAAACATCAATTGTGGGCATGCCCCATTTTTTTCAATCCCCAGTTTGCAATACATGCATCGTTGAAAGTTTACAATCTATGTTAAGGTGGTCACAAATGTAATTCCATCACTATTCTTATAATGTAATACTATCATAGTAACATTTTTACAATATTTACATAAAAATGTATTGTGTAACCTCACCAAAAGCCCCTATTGATTTGATATGATTTGATTTTGCATGTATTGCAAAAACTGCTCCATCCTCATTTAAAGTTACTTAGGTGCATCTTTTCCACCAAACACAATACTTGCATATAATGCACCAAGTACAATAAAAAAAAATCTAAAATATAACTATAAATTATTTTTTAATTTTAATAATATATTACAATTATGTTAGAGGTTTTAATATTTAAATGTATCCTAGATTATTATAGAAAAAACCTATTAATAAATATTCAATTCTAAAATTACATACCAATATCATAAGTTCGTAATTCAATAAATAAATATTACCATTAAACTTTAGATTGACCATTTATTCAAATTGACCTTCAACCCTACATTTAAATTGTATTAATATTGAATTGCAATGATTTTTTTGTGGCCAAAATTTTCCATTTTTCTTTTTAAGAAATGTTCTTGAATAACATGGTTTATAGAACTATTTGGATTATTTTGAAAAAAATCACCCCACATTTATGAAATCGCTAAGATTTTTTGATTTTTAACTTTTTAAAATTGAAATTGTCATATTTAACTAATAAAATCTAGTGGTTGGCCAATATGTAATAGGATTCCTAAAATTGGCTAAATCCTCTTGTAGTTGACCATTGATCACTAGTTTTGGTGAAATACAAAAAAAAAAATACTAAAGGTTTCAATTAAAATAACATTTACATTATTTATTTCTTAGGAGGTAAAGGTTTAGCTAAGAAACAAAAAGGTTTTGTTGAAAGGTAAAATTCAATTGAAAAAAGATAAAAGTTTTGCCAATAATAAAATTTTAACCAAAAAATAAGAAGGTAAAGGTTTTGCCAAAAGGTAAAGATTTAGCCAAGGAAAAAATAATTTTTTTGTCAAGAGGTTTAACCAATAAAAGATATAAGTTTTGCTAAATGGTAAAGGTTTAGCCAAAAAGAAACAAAACTTTTGTTAAAAGGTAAAGGTTTAGCCAAGAAAATATAAAGGTTTTACCAAGGGTTATAGGTTTAGTTTTTAAATAAAAAAATATTATCAAAAGATATAGGTTTAGCCAAGAATAAATATAAGTTTTGCAAAGTGGTAGATGTTAGCCCAAAAGAAATAGAAGTTTTGTTGAAAGGTAAAAAGTGGAAAGGTTTTTTCAAGTGGTAGAGGTTTAGATAAGAAAAGAAAGGTTTAGCCATTAAAAAAAAAAGGTTTTGTCAAAAAATAAAGGTTTCGTTAGGGAGTCAAAAGGTTTTGTCGAAAGGTACATGTTTAGTTGGAAAGGATAGATAGTAAATAGGTAGGGGGTTTGGTTGTAGTTGATCTAAAAGGCCAAGATGTAGGTGAATAAAATGACTATGTCTATAGGATAGTTAGGATGGGAAGGTAGCATGGAGCTTAGAGTTGGGAAAGAAAGGGCCATGGCAGTAACCACAATGGAAAAGGCAAAAATTTGGGAAGATCAAGTAATTATCCAATTGTTCACAATGCCTGAAAAGCTAATCATGACACCTAAAGTTTATGAATATTTGTTGTTGTAGATGCATGAAGAACTTGAAAGGCTTTGGCGCCAGATGGGCACATTGCATACTTCGCACAATATAGTTGTTGTTGATACCATCAATATTATAATTACACCATCAACATTACAACCCCAAGTAGAATCAACCAGCCCCCTCCATGCATCACAATCAACAAAAAACAACCAAATACTAGAGATTGTGCATGCATTTGATGTTTCATGTAACATGCACCAAACATTAAGATTGTACACCGCTAGCATGGTTGATGCAATTTGGAACCTAGATTGAAGTCTAGAATGCAATTTTTAAAATCTAAAACAATTTGGAATTGAAAGTTCAAAAATCAAGTTTTATTTCAAAAAAAGTTTGAAACTTTGAAAGCCCACAAATGTTCTACCAAATCACTTCAAAGTGAGAAATGCTTGTTTTGATTTTCTAACTCTTCTATGAGTTCTTTTATCTACTTATTTGCATGGTTGTCGCATGCTCAAAGCCCTCCATGTTGTTCGGTCCTTCATCTTCAATCACCATATTGTGCACTATAACACAAGTAAACATTATGTTAGAGATTGTGGACATGTCCCACAATCAACAAGGATTTTGAATTATTGCCCATTGAACTTGGAGAACACCAAATGTCCTTTCAACATCTTTTCATGCTCCTTTTTGCATCTAGGCAAAATGTTGTCACTTCTAGTCTTGGGGTTCATGTATGATTTGCACAAAACAATTCCAAAGGGGTTAGATTCCATCTACCAACAAATATTAACATGGATAAAATGTACCATTCACCATGAAACTAACCTTTTCACCTCTTAACAATTATGTTACAAAAGGCGACTTGTTAAGAACAGTAACATCATTGCTTCCCCCAGGCAAACCAAAAAATGCATGCCATATTCACAAAGATTGATTAACAATAGTTTCAAAGATGATGTTTCTTGTCTTCTTTTTGTCTTGAAATCGACCTTGCTATGTCATTGGGCAACTTTTCCAAGACTAATGCATACAATTTATTGAAGCAAACATGCTTGGAAATCTTTTTTTTTTGTTGATCTTCATTTGTTTCTTGACATCTACTAGAGTTGGTTGTTTCAATTAATTGGACTCAAAACATGTTCGAATATCGTTTACAAATCTTTTCAAGCATTCAAGTGTAATGGATTCATTCAATCTATAATATTTGTCAATATAATCTGTTGCCACATCATATGTTGACATTCTAATTGTAGTTGTGCACTTGTGGATGCTTGAAAGACCTAAAAGCCTAGTAACATCTCTCTTTTGTACAAAATAAAAGTCATGCACAACTATTGCTTCCATAATTTTGAAAAACAATTTTCTATGCATTCAAAAATGTCTAAAAAATTTGTCATTATAAACAAGTCACATTGAAAAGTAATCACAAAAAAATTGAACATGATTGACCTCTCTACTTCTTTCCACATTTGGTCTATGCCCAAGTTTGTTGCCACCACGACTCTTGTGTGTTTCATTCATATTTTCACCTAGTTGTTCAACCAAGATAACAAAAATGATCTGCTCATCACCGTCATTTTGTAATTCATCTCACAATTAGGCATTGAGATTATTTTGCATCTACTTCTAATGCTCCATGAGTTCATGTTACCAAAAACACATAAATACAAATTCTAACAAGTTCAGATGTTGGGGTTGAGCTCAAATAAACATGGTTATGGTAGATGGACTTGTGATGCTCATGCGGGAAACCAAAGTTGCGATGCTCCCACATGAAACATTGAAAAACTAACATTGCGTGACTTTTGGCACTCAGATTGCATGGTGGATAAAAAATGCCAAGCCTAATTTTGCACACACAGTGGGGTTTGAAAACATGCCACATAAATTTTCACACCAAGAGCTTGGCACATGGGTTTGCAAATTACCTATGTTGAGCCACTTCTAACTTTCCCAGTGGAGATGCTCTTAGGTATGTTAGTTTAACTGCTTGGTTAAGTCCCTACAAGGTTCATTGAAATAGTGGTGTAACTAAAAAAAAAAAGGTGGAAGATTAACAAAACGAACCTAATTACATACAATATATCTAAATAGAATTAGAATTTTTGGCACCCTACAACAAATATACTTATTCAATTTTATTGTACCAGTGTCAAAGATGGCTTCTACTAACATTCACCGATTTTAACAAAGCCAATTCTTATAACTCCTAATTGGTAGACCGGTTACAAATGTTTGAATTTCCAACATACATTTATTTAAATGGCCATGAACTATTAGCTACCCAACTCCAATGCATATCACCAAGAATTAAAAATCTATTGAGGTATGGCCTTTGAGGTCAGAACTCTCAAGGTTCATTCAATCCATATGAACCGCTAACCAATTTCCCACTGAATGCAACAATGCAGTGTACCTCCACTTCTTTTATCTGAAAACCTAAAAACCTAGAGACCCTTGAATCTAAATGCTTCTAAAGAACCTGACTTTGAGTAATAATTACTAATCATGTTTAGAGCCATTCAATAGGATAGACTTTTATGCAAGAATGCACGACAAATTTCTCTCTTCAAGTCTCTTATTCACTCTTGATTTAGTTTGTCTCATTCTGCCCACCCTAAGGATACCCCTTGAGGTTTCTGGCATTCATTCTATCAACTATCTAGAACATAGGTTTAAGGTACTACAACACAAACTCTCCATTCCCATATGGTCCTTGATTTTTATATGCCCTTTAGTTCTACAACTTGAACCCCTTAGTTCTTCATCATACCTCAGCATCAACCCCTCATATATATCCTTACATTAGTTTAAACAACTACTCTGCTAAGTTATCGATGTAGCGAAGTTCTTCAACAACTAGCCTAGTAGTCTGAAAACTACAAGAACAAGAAATTGCATACTAGAAAGAACCTGCACCTTTCTCCTCCATATTGCCTCTTATGCTTACCTTTTTCTATCCATTCCTCAAACCTTCTTCAATGTAGTCGCTTCCTCCACCATCCATCACACGACACAACTCTTGTCCTCCATAACACATAAACAAACATAATAACCTACCCATGCATTCCTTGCAGCAGTGATGGACATATTCCCGTCACAAAAATGCAAAAAGATGATAGCTAATGAAAAGAGTAAAACAAAAACGGAGCCCTAAAAATTTGTTATCTTCACATTATTAGGGTGACATGTTGTTCGGTCACATATGTAACCCCTCCATTCCTTTTGAAGCTAAGTCCCTCAACTTCATCAATCCTGTAAAACATGATATATTTGAAAATCCTTACAAGATCTTTCCCACTAATGTCCATTAGCATCCTTAATGATGCATACTTTGCTGGCTTCTTCAAAATCAAAGTTCCCTTTCCCATTTGCATGTCCAATGAATTGGTATGGACCTTCCCAGCTTGCAATTAAAGCTTTCTTCTTCCCTAGTTTCTTCGTTTTAACCATTGTCTCTTCGGGAACCAAACCTTCAAAATTTTGCTTACCTTTTTCGGTAGCATAGGTCTTCCTCTTATTCTTTTGTGTTTGCTCCACATTGAGCAAGACATTTTCATGGATGCTTGCTATCAACGTCATATTTTATAAAAATTATGTTACAGCAACTTCAACATCAACATTATCATCAATCATAGTAGTCAGAAAATGTAGGTAATTGTTAGCCATGAAATGTGGTGTGCGACCAGTCATAATCATGAAGGGGGAAAACTTAGTATTGGTTTGAATCCTGCATCTATACCCAAACATGACCTTGGCTAGTTGTTCATCCCAATAGTCTATGTTTTATGGTGTTGCAAAGAGTATGGTGATGCCATGTTTGATAGTCTTGATTAAATGTTTTACCATCCCATTGCATTGGGGCCATTGTGGCACTGTGTGTTGATGTTGGATATTGTAGTCCTTACACATAACATCAAATTCTGTTACCCATTCCCCACCATTATTAGTATACACAAATTTGGGGACTCCATATCTACATATCACATCATCCTCCAAGATTTTTGTTGTTGTTTTAGCACCATGGTTAGCCATAGCCTTTGCCTCGCACCATTTTGAATAATGATCAACAACAACAATAATGTGTTTGTTCCTTAACTTGGTTTCAAATAATGGCCTTGTAGTATCCAAAGCAACCCAATAAAACAGTTCACAAATAGGGATGCTTTTCATTTCTTCGTCTTCAGAGTGCATGCTACCCATGCTTCTCACCATTTGGCATTGCTACACATTCTCACAATTGTCTTTACATCCTCTATCCAATTATGCTAGAAGTATTTTCGGTAAACTTTAACCAAGGTCCTTTGTTCTCCAAAATGCCCCAAATCTTCATGCATTTGGATTACAAGTGCCATTATTTCTTCTGGTTTGGGCACAAATAGTCCCTTGAAGTAAAGCCTCAGCTCTTTCTAGCAATAATTGGTTATTCTCTTTTTGGCCCTCTTGCTTTCCTCAAGGTCGACTATGTTTAATAACATGTCTTCTTTCAACAACCCCAAGCAAGTGGTGTCCTTCCAGATGTCAATGTTCATTGTATCCATCTCGTATGTTTCTTCATTAGATTTTGTATGACCTAACTCATGGTCACCAAACTTAGATAATTCTTGAGCAGCCGACACCAACTTTAGTTGTTGTTACCTATCATAGTATTTGTGTATCTTCCTCTTTAGTTCTTGCTTACCATTAATGGTTCTCAAATTTTGATTTTTTCCATTGCCTGCTGCCCTCACCTCCTCCATAAGTGAGTTAGTCTCCTCATCTTGGTTTATCTCAGTTACAACATCAAGCATAAATAGTTGGTGGTCTTTTGAATAATGCTAATGGTTGATGCCAAAACAACATCTATGATGTTTTATCAATTTACTTGCATGTCTCCCGAAACCCAACCAATTTGAATCATTACCATATTGAACAGATAATATCTTCTTTGTTGTGTCAGTTTGCACTGTCCCAATATCTTGGATTTTTTCATTGAAATTGTCATCATCCGTGGCTTGCCCCACCGAATTTTTGCTTAAAGCATCAACATTTGTATGCTTTAGTCATGGTCAGTGTAGTATTTTAAAACTGAAATCCTATAGCATATCAATCCACCTACCTCTCATGCCATGCGCATCTAACACTGTCGCTAACCATTCAAGTGGCTTGTGATTTGTTCTTAGAGTGAAATGGTTCCTGTGCAAATATTGTCTAAAATGCATAATGCCCCAAATCAATGCATAACATTCCCCTTCCATGGGGTGGAATTTCTTTTATGCCACAATTAAACTCTTGTTGGCATAAGCCACCATTTTCTCAAGTTTGCCTTCCTTCTGAAATAAGATGGCACTAACGCTTTTACTAACCAATCAACATCAAGACAAAATGGTTTTTTGAAGTTAGGGCGTACAAGTACGGGAGCATCTACAAGTGTTCTTTTCAGGGCCTCAAATGCTTGTTGATAGTCCAGATTCCACATAAAAGCAACATCTTTCTTTGTTAATTCAAATAACGAAATAGCCAACCATGAATAACTTTGAACATAATTTCGGTAATATCTAGTCAATCCTAGGAAAGACTTGATGTTGGTAATCGTATTTGGTTCTGGAAAATGCAATACTGCATCAATCTTACCAAGATCTGGTTTGGTACTTTCATTACTAACCATATGACCCAAAAACATGATTTTTTTGCAGCAAAACAACATTTGCTCGGGTTCAATTTCAAGTTTACCTCTCTAAGTTTAAAATTTACAACATCCAAGAGTTGAAAATATTCTTCCCAATTTTCGATGTGTACATTGAGATCATCAACAAATATTTTCAAGAACTTGTCTCCCAACTCCTTAAAAACTACTAACATTGTTCTGGTGAAAATACTAGTTGCATTTTTGAGACCAAAAGGCATGACTGTCTAGTCATACAACCCAGTCTAAGTAATCAATGTCATCTTCTTCATATCTTCAGGAGCCATTTGAATATGCTAGAAACCAAATTACAAATCTAATGCAATAAACCAAGCTAATTTCCTTAGTTAGGAAATCACATTGTCAACAAGAGGCATTGGAAACGAATCCTAGTGGGTTTGCATGTTGAGTGGTCGATAATCTCCACAAAAGCGCCTATTCCCATCCCTTTTTATTAGCAAGGTAACACAACATGCGTGCTCATAATTACTAAGCTTCATTTTGCCCAAATCTACCAACACATCAATTTGTCTTTTCACCTCTGCTCCTTCCCAGTATGATAGTCGACTAAGAGACATTTTGTAAGGTGGGAACCCTTGTGTGTCTACGGAATGTTTTCCAATGGTGCAACATCTCAGTTCCCCTTTGTTCCAAGCAAACACATCTTGGTAACATTCCAAGACCTCCCAGAGCTACTGTCTCTTCTCCCCATCCAAATTATGATCAACCCGGATCTTCTGGCAGATCTCCTTCCACCTTGCGCTCACATCATGATTATCAGACAATGTCAACTTGCACTACAATTGTTGTGAGAGCCACTATTGTCTATTTGATGAACTCGTAGTAGTATAGGAACTTCTGCACAACTTCTAGATTCAAAGATGGCATGCTTTCTTTCCTTTGCATTAGAAACCCACTTAATCCAATCAACATAATTGTCTACGTCTATGATTTCTTTTTCCATAAAATCATCAACTTGCCTTTGTAGAATTTGATGTGGTCCTTTTGTTAGCACTAGATTTTCAAGTTTAGTATTCCCAAACTCATTGATGTGCTCCCAAGTCCCTAATTAGCCCCAAGTTGGGGCTAAGTCACTTAAGTTGCGGAAATGTGGGGGACTCGGGGCACGCTCCCAGCTTCTAGCACTAAAGGGGGTAAGAGGGGCGTGCTGAAGCTCCAAGATTAGATTAGGAAGAGGGACAGACTATTTAGTTACTTGAACCTGTATCAAACCAACCAACAAGTTGGTTAGTTCACATTCTGGAGCACTCTTGGTGTTAGGACAAGCCACGGGCAACCTTGGATTCACTTGACTCACCACAGCCCGAACTCGGGGGAAGCCACCACCTTCCCCCATATAGTATTCTTTGTGACTCTTCGCCGCACTTGCATCCGAATGGCAATTTTTCCCGAGACTCCCAAAGTGGAGTCCCGAAATTGTCCCGGTTTGGATTCTTGGGACTTTGAGCATTCATAACTTCTCGCTCCAATCTCCGATTGGAACGAGGTCTAAAGAAAAATTGTAGCTCTCCTTGAGAGCTTTCTAACGGTGTGTCGCACTTGACCTACACACGCCGGGATCAGCTCGATTCCCGAATTTTAGTGGTCAGGAGTCAAACTACCAATTTGACTCCCAGCCCTTCTTTCGACATAACTTGTGCTACAAATGTCCAAATGGCTCATGCGAGGCCATTTTGGACATCTACACTTCAAGACCTTTCTAATGATATAAAGAACTTTTCAATGCAAGGTGTTTTGACCCTTGTAATCACGTTATGAGTTTTTGGGAGTCTCGGAGGACTCCCAAGTCCCATTTTCGGGAGTGTGAGTGGCGACCTCACACTTCCCTCAAAATGGGGTTGCGACACTCATACTCATCACCATTCGACTTAGCCAGTTGAGACCTCCATCATAATGTTCATTATCATTCGTATCATTGTTTAAGTTTGACACAAGCGCATCCATTTGTTTAGGCATAATGGGATCATACAAAGATGGATTCCTAATAACCAAGTTCAAGGTTCCACTAAGATGTGTGCTCTCCAAAGTAGTAGCAACATCTTGCATCAAAGTCTCTAAGTTCATTATTTGTAGCATATTTACCATAGTTACTGGTAATATTTCCACATGAGCTTCTAGACCATGCCTCACTTGTATTAAACCTCGTTCCACATCCATGATCACACCAATTTTTATCAAAAAGTCCAATCCAAGCAATACATTGTAATTGTCTATATCAATTACCATGAAGGTCATAGTGCACTATACGCCTCCAATTTTGATTGGTACGTCGTCAATCCTACCCAAAGCTTGTGTAACTAATCCTGACACAATTTTATAAGTTTTGGACCTAATAACTTGATGCATTATGCCCAATTCTCTGACTATAACAGTAGCCATAACAGACATGGATGCACCAGTATCCACCAATCCTTTAACAACATAGTTGTTTATTTCCACAAGTAAATGTAGAGTTTTACTTTGATGTGTCTTGTTAATGCAGATCTTCCTTAATGTTAGAACTATAGAAACCATGGAAACCTAATTTTCAATCGCCTCTAAGTCCTTTTTTCATTTAGCCAACCTCAAACTTTCAAGGTGTTCTAGTTCTCCTGGAATCATGAATATTGTTTCCATGGGTGAAAGTGAAATCTTTCCCTTTATGAATTGGGAAAGAATCTTGGACCTGACTGTGGTGTCTTGGTTTACACTGATCCCATTTCTTGGAGCTTCAGGGGTCGGTACAACTCCCTTTAGTGTTATGTCAACAAACATCCTCCTCTTAGGCATTCAAGTATAAGAGAATAAATTCTCATTCTTGCAAAGCTTGTTGAGTTGTTATATGGTTGCCTTTTCGTCATTCAACAATACCTCTAAAAAGTTTGTTACTCCAAAGTGGGATTTCCCATCCTTGGGTTTTTTCCAACACCTATATTCAGAATGACCCAAATTTGAACATAAGGAACATTTTACTCCATAATTTTTTATCCTATGAGACATGCCACACTTGGCACATTTAGGCCATGCTTCATTCAATCTTGGACAAGTGGTTGCCAAATGGTCCCCTCCTTTACACAATGGAAGATGATGCTTCTAGATTGTGCACAGTCCCCTTGAAAAAATTAATGAGTGTGTTGTTCGAAGTAGTGATTTGTTTCTCCATCATTGTCTTTGAAGCTCCATCTTCTTGTTCCTTTTTGAAAGGTTCATATGGAGTCTTTCCAAGCTTACCTAACACTCTTTCCAGCTTTGTTCCAACACCCACTAATTCTTCAATATTTGCAAATGTCCCCGCCACACACAATTTCCAAATTTATGGCCTTAGTTTGGCTAGAAATCTTCTTTTCTACTCAATGTCTTGTATCTTGTCGCTTTGAAACAGTTTGTCAAGACGTTCAAAGTATTTTTGAACTTTTTCTTTAGTTTTTTGTTTGATGGCATCAAGCTTCATCTTGATGTCATCAGCATCAACATCTCCATACTTCTATACTATTAGAATTCTCAACTCAGTCTAATCAACTAGTGCTAGTTGCAACCTCCTGAACCATTCCTTAGCCCTCCCTCTCAAATTCAACTTTGTAATTTTGAAGAGTTTATCTACATTCAAATTTCACACTTCAGCAGCCATGGTGAGCCTCTCTACATAGTCATTAACGTCCTCATGGTCTTGCCCCTAGAATAGTTCATCCATCCCTTGTGGGCTAGTCATTTTGCAAATGTTCAATTTCAATATAAAATTGTAACATTTTTTGCTGCACAAATGTCCTTAGACCATTTTCAGGCAGACATAATCTTCTTTAGCTTCCTATCCTCTTCTACTCCTATTGAGTCAAAAGGACCCAATTTTATTGGGATGGAGATGGCACTTACTGAGTGCATGAGGTACTAGTGAATGATCTTACTTCATCTTTCAATCACACTACTATTCTGGAAAAGGACATAACAGCACTAGCAACCACCTTACTTATGCTCCAGAAACATCAAAACAATTTATTTTCAAATATGCAAACCCTAAGGATTTCCATTGATTGTTGATCCTAATTGTGATTCGACCAAACCCAGGATGTCAGGTGTGATGAACTTCCTTTCAAGAAGTAGCCATCTATGATTCAACTTAACAACTCAGATTAATCTCCTTCTCCTAGTGGTCTTAAAGGTATAACATTAGATGGGAAAATGGAGAAAATTTGTTCATATGTGGATTCTTGTTAAAATTGCCACCTTTCCTTTGGATTGCGCCATATCCTCCAACTTATGATGCGAGATTTTGATCCACAATGTTCCACCCTAAGAAGGTGATCTCCATTTTGAAACAAATCTTCCACACTAGGGATGTATAATTTGTTAAAATGGTTAGGCGAAATAGAAAGCTTGGGAATCCAAATGTCTCCTATTCTAAGTACACTACGTTGCCTCTCAGGAACTGAAGGTGAAACTCTACACAAGGTATGAGGTGTAGTGATATTATTGCTATAGCTCTGAGGTCGACCCCCATCCCCTTACTCCATTCCTTAATTTCAACCAAACTTGAGCGTGTGTACAAAAACCATTATGAACTATTTCTATAGCCATATCCCCAACTTGAGCTTCATCAGGACTTATACCTACAAATGTTAATACACCAACTAATAACCACGAAATTACAGTTCTTATCTAAGGTCCATTTTGCCTCCTTGGATAGTTGAATGTGATTACCATATGTTGCTCCTTAATTTCCTATGTAACTTCATATGTAGCAACTTCATCTGTACTAAATGATGACATATTATCCTGACTACCACAATACCCCACCATACATCAATTTGAATGATGTCATCAGATCTGATCGGGTTTTAATACCAAAAAGAAAAGGTGGAAGATTAACAGAACGAACCTAATTACATACAATAGATTTAAACATAATTAGAATTTTTAGTACCCTACAACAAATAATACTTCTTGAATTTTATTGTACCAGTGTCAAAGATGGCTTCTTTTGACATTCACTAGTTTTAACATAGCCAACTTTTGTAACTTCTAATTGGCAGACCGGTTACAAATGTCTAAATTTCCAACATACATCTACTTAAATGGCCATGAACTATTAGCTACCCAACTCCAATGCATATCACCAAGAATTAAAAATCTATTGAGGTATGGCCTTTGAGGTCAGAACTCTCAAGGTTCATTCGATCCATATGAGCTGTTAACCAATTTCCCACCGAATACAGCAATGTAGTGTACCTCCATTTCTTTTATCTAAAAACCTAAAAACCTAGAAACCCTTGAATCTAAATGCTTTTGAAGAACTTGACTTTGAGTAGTAAGTACCAGGCTCATCTAGAGCCACTCAATAGGATAGACTCTTATGCAAGAATGCACAACAAATTTCTCTCTTCAAATCTCTTTTTCATTCTTGATCTAGTTTGTTTCATTTTGCCCACCCTAAGGATACCCCTTGAGGTTTTTGGCACCCACTCTGTCAACTATCTACAACATAGGTCTAAGGTATTGCAACACAAACTCCCCATTCCCAAATGCTCCTTAACTTCTATATGCCCCTTGATTCTACGGCTTGAACCTTTCAATTTTTCATCATACCTCAGCATCAACCCCTCATATCTATCCTTACATTAGTCTAAACAACTACTTTGTTAAGTTATCGGTACAATGGAGTTCATCAACAACTAGCCTAGTAGTCTGAAAATTACAACAACAAGAAATTGCATACCAGAAAGAACCTGCACCTTTCTCCTTCATACTACCTCTTATACTTACCTTCCTCCATCCATTCCTCAAACCTTCTTCAATGCAGTCGCTTCCTCCACCATCCATTGCGTGGCGCAACTCCTATCCTCCATAACACACAAACAAACAAATAGCCTACCCATGCATTCCTTGCAGCAGGGATGGACATATTCCCACTGCAAGAATGCAAAAAGATGACAACTAATGAAAACAGTAAAATAAAAACAGAACCCTAAAAATTTGTTATGTTCACACTATTAGGGTGACCTGCTGTTCGGTCACAGTGGAACCTTGTTATAGTGTAGCGCCCCATCAAGGTGAAACAAAATCATGGAGTTGACAAATTTATTTGTTGGAACATGATAAATTCATGCCTCCTAAGAAGATCATACTATTCACCCTAATGTATTTTAGGCATGTCCATGGGAGACCAATTTCTATAAGCAATCCAACCAAGTGGCATATGGGAGCTTGGCAGGGGAGTCATAAGTCACATGGGTCTAGATAAGATATAGGGATAATAAGGCACAAATGTACTTGCAATAGGCATTGATTTTGATAAATGATTGGTATACATTGATGATTGTGTGTTTGGATTACAGGCATTAAAATATTAGTAAAAGGACAATCAAATATATTTACTCCCTATGATGTCTAGCTTTTTTGCTCATTTAATACCTAGTGGCCACCAGCAGGTGTTTTGTTCTTTCCCAATTTTGTAAGGCAAGTGGTCTAGCAATTTTTCCACAAGAGGACTTAGCCAAATTTGGCTATAGGTCAGAGAGGAAAGTAGAACCTTTGCAAAACTTCTCCATTAAAAAGAAATGTTGATCAAACATGGATTTATTTATTTATTTATTATTATTTTCCAATTATGTAATGTAGCCAAGGTGCTGATGATTCTCCAGAAAGTTTAGCCAAATTTGGCTATAAACCAAGTATGGAAGTAAAAAGGTTATGCCAGTTATTTGGATGAAAATCCTCCAATAAAAATTATCATTGGGGGCCCACTTTAAGAAAAAAAATTGAACAGTATTTCGCACAGACTTATGGAAGGTGGGCACTTCTGATTTTGTATCTTGAATTTCTTAGCGACGTTTTTCTCAATTGGAGAAAGTTCACCAAAAAAAGAGAAATTCAAAATTCAAAAATTAAAGAATCAAGTGATGTGGAAGGTTTTCAATCGCCAGAAGTGAGGGGAAAAATTTAGTAAAAATCACCAGATTTCTATATTTAGATTTCAGTGTGTAGCCAAATTATAAAAGGATTATTAATTTTTGTAATTCATATATGGTTCATAGCCATATTAGGCTACATCTTTCTAGGGACGATCATCCGCTTTTTCTACATCTTCCTATGGATGATCACCATTTTAGCTTTCAAATAAAATTCCTTAAAAAAAACATTGCTTCTTAGAGCAGATCCACTTACACCCCCAATAAGTGGGACTGAGGATTAATTAAATGTCATCACATGGGCCAACCATTGTGACAGGCCAATCAAAGCCAATTATATATAAATATATAAATATATAAATAAAGGAAAAATCACATTTCTTTATTATCCTTTTGGAGAACACTATTGGAGAGCACTGTATAATATATTTACAGGTCCAAACTGCAAACTCAGTTCCATACTAATTAAATCCAACTTCATCCAAATTACAGTTCATAAGCTATTATTATATTTATAACAGAACCAATGGAGTTGCTCTTACATGTCCAACACCAACTGTAGGCTTGTAAATAACTTTTTTTTTCCTTAGGATTGAGAAATCTTTCCAAATGCCAAAAAAAAAGAAAAAAAAAGAAAATAGGCTGCGGCAATATTCGTTCTTTCTGAAAAAACAAATCACCAAATTCCAAAAAAAAAATTAAAAAGAAAATTGGGAATTTTTTCCCTACATTAGGAGTCTGATTTTAGTTTGGTAGTATTTTAAAAACTAGTTTTTAAATTTTTTTAGACAAGTTCTAAAAGCCTGGCATCATGTAATGCTAAATCCCTCTTGGAAAATGCTAGCATTATGAGAGTGGTCATAACTCAGCTACAAATGTTTTTTTTTATCGTTGGGAGAAAAGGGGATTGATTGTGAGCCTGAGACAATTTTAGTACAAAGAAACTGGGGTAATTTGAGCCTACAAGCTATGTATGTACTAATGATTCCCATTAGTAGCTAAATCCAAAACAACTCTAAATTATCAGAGGTGGGTTTCACATTTAACCCTAGCATTTCAATGCCCACATAACAGAATTATCCGTAAAGTCAGCCTGTCTTCACCCTGTCTTGGGGCCTGCTTTCCCGCCCTATACCCTCTTTCATTGGTATCCGCAAAGTAAGGAATTTTTAAAAAATCTCAGTATGAAATGCTGAAACTCAGCATTTAATGCCCAAGGTTGGAGAGTGATTAGAGTAGTTTTACAGGTAGGAGTAGTGAAAATATATATAGCAGCAGTGGAGGTGCTCATGCAAAAGGAAAGACAAGACGAAACTCAGTTTACCACCAAAATTGGTGAAAAAACTAGTTTGGATCCCAGTTATTTCGATTCGTAAAATTTTCCTTCCCAGTTACACGTTTGATGCTCTATTATGTCGAAACTGGCCATTCTCGCCCCCTAATCGCTTGACTTCAGAGATAACTCTGATAGATAATCATGGGGGACAGACAGACAAATGACACCAAGAACAGGAATGGGAATGTTTCCAGACTATAAAGCAAAAATTGTCCCACACAAAAGAAACTTGAAGTATTTTCTATGACATGCAGTTTTTTCCTTTTCCAAAAATGGGTCACAATGGTACCCTGGATGTGGAACACAAACGTCACAGTTACTATTTACTACCAAGGAGACTACTAGACTCGAGTGGGTTTACATGATGACCCAGCAGAATCATGTGTACTCCATCACAATTGCAATTCTTTGGAAAATGTTTAGCAGGCCAAAAGTGTTTATATGCCATCAGTACAGAAAGTACTACCACATATGCTTTTCTCCATGCTTGTCCTTTGCCCCTTTATGATGTAAGAGCAAGAAAAACAAGGGGTGTGTCACACACTTTGGCCTTGCCATTTACATTAAAAAGTATCTTAAGGCAAAAGAAGAATTATGGAGATTCAAATATTTCACCATGCAAACATATAATCTTTCAAAAATCCTCATATAAAAATAGACCTATTATTATTACCTAGGGGCCAAAATCCCTTAAGCTACTATACTCTATAATGAATCTAAACACAATATCCTTGCCTTTGTAGGCAAGGCCAATAAAATGTAGCAGGTTATGAACATTAGCATGGCATGTTTATACATGTTTCTAACCAGCCCTTTAAGTTTGTAGTATGCCGTGTATGCCCTTTAGTACCCGTAAAAGCAAGCTCCACCAATGCCTTAACAGATTACATTTTGGAAGAAGTTATGGAACATTAATGCTCCTTTGGGTCACAAAATGTTGTTTGGGGCATCAACTTTGCAAAGGATCTAGTGGCACTAAAAAGCCCATGCATTGGTCAGTTGTAAATGATTGACTCAAGTGTTGCACTTAAAATTATTCTCTCTCGCCCTTTATACTATCCCATTTTCGTGTTTATGGGTGAGGGTTGGAAAATAATTAGTAACCCTATTGAGTATAATAAACATAGTTACAAGCCCAAATGGGGGGTATGGGTGGAACTACTTTAACATGGTATGTTAGATTACCTCCACCAATATATTGCACAACATATTTTGGATAAAGATTACTAAAAATTTGCCCAATAGGCTTAGTTAAATGACTATGGCTCAGCATTCTGCTTAGTATGTTGAGGCTATTGATTGGCCAAATGTATCAAATTGGTATTAGGTTTTGACTCTTTAGCATCTGTAAGTTCATCTTTATGGGTGGGCCTTGGAATCAATAAATAAGTAATCTTGGATGGGAGGAATATTGTTGCATGTATTGTGTTTTTTTTTCCAATTTTGTAGTAGCGAAAGTGACAAGCCTACCGAGGTAGATTTCAACTTAGCTGACGACAGTTTTGTACAAGATAATTAAATGTGTAGCCA
>Ga0209611_10003432_pt1 | contig 27502 bp, 25 predicted proteins | sample S1TSphgellanicum_3_FD_187693 | JGI IMG/M metagenome (GOLD analysis project Ga0209611, IMG submission 187693) | Host-associated microbial communities from peat moss isolated from Minnesota, USA - S1T2_Fc - Sphagnum magellanicum MG (SPAdes) (version 2) | ecosystem: Host-associated > Plants > Peat...
TTTTTGAAAAATTAAATGCCTGCCTTCGTGAGCATTACCTGATTTTTCAAAACACTTACTACCCATAGCCTAGGTTCAGGTTCCACATTGAGAAAAACGATTTATTTTTTTTCAAAAAATGAATTCTTTTTTTAATTTTGAAATTATATAATTTTCCATCATCTACTATAATATTGTGATATGAGTAGTGAAATTATTCAGAGTGTAGCCTACGATAATTATGATGATTTTCAACATGTCAACTTCATATTTGCACAAAATTTCATTTCACTATTTTGAGAATTATATAATGACAAAACTGACCTTAGGGTAAGGTACCATATTACACTATGTAAGGCTACCTGCAACAACACTAAAAAGAACTGCGCAGGTGTTTTTAATGTGTACCAAACTTTCCTTGTCATCTATGTCTATGGTGCATTATTACTTTCATACCCGATGGTTACTGAATGAGTCGTGTTGGCAAATGGATTGTGGTAAGTAATAAGTAACTTGAAAGATACGGATGCCTTCTGTAATACATGACAGTGTTCTGCACATTTGGATGCCTTCTTTAATACATGAAAGTGTTTTGCACATTTGTGATTTTTAAAGTGCATGATGGTTGAAATGCCCTTTGAGCATCTCTTCTTGACTAAGTCTTTTTGATCCAATCCATGCTCAAATACTTTTTCAAGGGCTCCAAATTCGTTGACACCCAAGAATAAGTCAAACTATATAACATTTTCTAGTGAAAATACTCTAGAAAATATTCACTTAAGGAAAAAAATTTAATATCAGACATAGTCAAAGCTCTGAGAAAACTTTCAGCTGCTATAGCCCATAGCCTGGCTAATATCTAGTTCACAGAAGGTATGAATGGAAGTTTGAAACTTAATAAGTTCGGATAAATTAGTACCATACAGAAGTTAGGGTAGAGCGGCCCATCACCAATCACTAGCCTATCACCAATCACTTTGGCAAATCTTTCTCAATTCTTCTCCATTTTGAGTGATTTAAAAATGTTACAGGAATGCCTTCTCAAGCTCTACCAATCATATTTGAACTGGAAAGCCAAAGGAGCAGCCTAGAAAGAGCAATAAAAAAAATACGTTCTTTTCGAATTATAAAACACATTTTTTTTATTTTTCTTCATTTTGACCCCCCCCCTATTCATCAGTGCATAACTTTCTCATTCTTTTTTGTTCAAATTGAGCGATTTAAACTGATTTCAAATCATCATCTTAATCTCTACAAATCAAGGTGACAAATTACTATTTGAAGATTTTTTGAGGGAATCAAATATAGGATATGAACTGTTTCGTTGAGATTTTTTTATAAAAATGACCCCCCTTACTTTGGGGAACTGTAACTTTCTCGTCTCTAGTTCATTTTTGCCAATTTTTAGTGCCATAGATGCACCAAGAGGAGGGCTCCATCTAGTCTTTGGACACCATAAACAATGGGGCCCTCCTGCAAAAACAGCAAGCAAACCGTACCTTAAGTGATCGCTCATGGGCTGTTCTACCCTAAATGTATCTAAATATTCTTCCTAATCAGTAATTTCATCTTGTTCATGTTCACAAAATGTCCATGACCTTAAATGTTTTGAGAAACTTTCTTTGCAAAAATTTTATAATATGACTTTTTCAAACTTCATTCAAATTGTTTTTTTCCCATAGAAAAAGTTGCGTGTATATTAATACAATGGGTGATTCCCAGCATTGCATTTTCCCAAGTTCAAAAATGATTTCTTCAAACTTATTTTAAATTTCTTTTTCCCAAAGAAAAACTTTTGAATGTAAATAGTACAATAATGAGGTTTCTTTCATGTTTCCCAACATTGGGTTTTGCCCCCCTTAAGTTAGAAAACCTACCAATACAAAAATGATGTTCTTCTTTTGTTTTAATGAAGTTCATTCACAAAAGCCATATTCTTCTTCTAGAGTTACTTGGTTTTTGAACAAGTAATTAGTTCAAGAGCTAAGTTGCAACAAAAGATAAAGCACCAGTACTAAGACTCATAACCAAGATGAATTGAAGTCTCAGCAAAATTCAGTCATATGCTTAGTAGCCTGAATGGAAGAGAAATTCAGTCCCTTTTCAGAAATTGAATTATAGCATCTCCACCAACGCTCAGTATGTGACCCTGCAAAAATATTTCTCACATCCACGTTCTAGTGACTAAACTTTTTTTCAACCCCACCCATAAAACTGAAACTGGGATTGCAAGTAGGTGGGAGACTACTAATAGCAACCCACTTGGACCAATCAAACGATCTAGCCAATCGAAAACAGGGAGCTGTCAATAAATACGATTTGACTGTGTTTTTTAGACTGTTCCAGCGCTCTGAAAGGTTTGGGATTTTTGACAATGTCCAGTGGATTCACTGGATTTGACTGATGAACCTTATCCAACTTTTTTTCAATTTTCTGATGTTGTGTCATTGGCTAGCACCCCAAGAGGGATTTAGCATCACATGGCAACATGTTTTTAGTAACTTTTCTACATAATAGAAAATATAGTTTAAAAAATGCTATCAAACTAAAATCAGAGTCCAATTTTAATGGAAATTTTTGGATTTTTCTTCCAAATTTTTGCAACTTTATAAGGAAAAAGATAATATTGTGACAGAATGTTCCCTTTTTTGTTTTTTTCACAATTTGGTGAAATTTTGCACCCAACAAAACCCTGAGTAGTAGTAGTAGTAGTCCAGCTTGATTTGCATTGTTGTAAAGCACATATAGTAAAAAGCACATATTATCCAGCTTGATTTGCATTGTCATAAAGCACATAGTAAAAAGCACATATTATCTATTTGAGGAGTGTCTGCTTGTATTATAACTCACTAAAATTGGGATTTACTTTTGCCTAATCAAGACCCTTAACTCACTAATCTGACAAAAACAATTTCCACATATGAGGCATTTTGGATAGTGTTGAATACTTAACCCAACCCAATCACACAACATCCCCAGAAATGTTTTAAGTGTAGTTGGGAGGCACATTATAAGCAGAATCTTCCCCCATAAAAGGGAGGGCATTTCAAAAAATGCCCAACCTCTCTTTTTTCAGTTTTTGCCTGTGCGTTACATGGGGTGACAAAACATTTGGATTAGTGTTGTGTTGGGTAACTCCCAAAGGAGTGTGGAAACACACCACGGGAAGAGCCAAGGACTGGGACTCCTTACTTCAAAGGAGTTACTCAGCTCAAAGCACGGATGCCACCAAAGTTACAAAACTTAGGTCACTACCATCATTACAAAATGTGAGTGCAATTCATGAGTTTTCGATCACTTGATCAGTGAATTTATTGCATTCTCATTATATCTTGTTCATTATGAATAATAAATTCACTCAAAATCCAGTGAAATCCCTTGATCATGGGAACACCTTGTGTTGTAGTGTAGGTTAACAAGATGGGGTGACTGCTGTCACGCAAGTGTGGTAGCGCAGTCTGGGCAAGAGGCTTGTGTTGAAATTGGGTTCATGTGATCAGGTCACTAAGGTCATGGGAGTAAGGTCTGGCAGGTCTGCAGTAGGTCGGGCAGCTGGCTTGAGTTGAAATGTGTATCCAACGAGGCCCATCTTGCACCTCCTTGGTACACATGATCAACTCAATCATAACCCACTACATAACCAACCGACGGATGACAACCCATACCCCGTCTGATGAGATTCGACAAATTCATAGAATCTGTGATGATTTAACAAAACTCCCTTTCACTTCCCAAGAGGGATATTGTGTATTAGGTAACCGGCAAGAGGAGCCAGATTATCAACATAGTCTCTGCAGCCAGATTATCAAAATAGTCTCAGCACATTTGTAGTCAAGGCGCAAAAGTGCTGAGACTACTTCGATAATCTGGCTCCTCTGGCCGGTTACCAGGGCATAACCGGTTTCTGGACCAATGAGAAAGAAGGGACTCAAAACTAGAGGATAGAAGGGAGAAAATTCTGTGCTATATAGAGTCCCCTCCTCTCCACCAATGAGAAAGTGACACGTTGGGAAATGCAGTCCAGAAACCAGTTACGGTTTATAAACCCGATTTACTAATCAAGAGATTCTGGATTAGTGTGAAGTATTTTCACTAATCAAGAGATTCTGGATTAGTGTGAAGTATTTTCACTAATCAAGACAGACATTTATCTGGATTAGTGTGTTGAAGTATTTTCACTAATCAAGACAGACATTCTGGATTAGAGTGTTGAAGTGTTCTCACCTAATCAAGATATTTGGGTACCTACATGTATTAAGTACTGTGACTAGAATATATCAAGACATGTGGGTTTGTGGTGAGTACTTGTGGTAATATTGTAGCTAATCAAGAGAGACAGAGAGACCTTGTGGTAAAGTACTTGTTATTGCCTCAACTTTGAAGAGAGACTTGGTTCTTTGTTAGCCTGATCAAAGACACTTTACATCTCTGATGTCAACTTTGTTGTTGGTTTGTGTTTTTGTGTTTTTGTTTGTACAGGGGATTTAGAGAATGGGTGCTTATTGATGACGATGATGATGCTGTGCAAAACAAAATATGTTCAGGAAGGAAGAAGAAGAAGAGACAGATGAAATTGAAGATGAAGGAGCAAGAACAAGAAGAGGAGATTAATGAAAAGATGGGTTTGTGCTAAGAAAGAAGATTTGATGGAAAGAGAGAGAGAGAAAGAGATTTGGGTTCCATAAGAAGAAGAGTTGGTTTTTGCACGGAATCTGAGAGTTGAGTACTGTTGCAAAACACGTGAGAGAGCAGATAACAGAGCGAGAAAGAAGCGAAGGTAAGAAAACAGAGAGACACAGAGAGAGAGTTGGGGGAACTGGCTGCTGGAGAAGAAGATGGGAAGAAGAAAAAGCAGCTTGCATAGCCTGAGCTGCTGCTGCTGCTGCTGGAGGAGCTTCAGCATTCTTACAAGCTGCAAACTGGGAAGAAGCGGCTGCAGCGGCAGCAGCGGCTCAAGTGACACAGATAAAACTCCAACAAGTTCATAGAGAGTTCATAGTTGCAGATGAAGAAGTAGAGAGAGACGCATCGAGACAAAGAGACCCAAAGAAAGCAACAGAAGAAGACAGAGCTCTAGAGTTGGCAGATCAACAGTCGAGAGAAAGAAAGACTGGTGTCTGTCTTTGTGGGTGTGTGTTTTTTGCGTTTGAGAGGATTGTTGTTGAAGAAATGCCTCTAGTCAGGTACGAGGTGCGGTGCGAGCATAGTTTGGCGGACCCAGAGCTGTATCGAAAAGCTTTTGTGGGAGGAGGAGATGACTCCTCGCGTGCATTGTTGGAGGGTGTGGCCATGGCGGGTCTTGTTGGTATCATCAGGCAGCTGGGAGACCTTGCTGAGTATGTCTTTGTCTTCTTTTCTTCCTCTTCTTTTTCTCTCCAACATTGTTTTGTTGCCTTTTTTTTTGTGTCTTTACAGAGAAGAAGAAGCAGCAGCTCAGTTTTTGTTTTTTTTGTTTTTGGGTGGGTTTCTTTTCTGGTCCTTACTTTGAACTTCACTTTCCAGTTTTTATCTTCTTCTCCTATTCTTCTCAGAATTCTTGAGTGCTTGCTCTGTTGAAGCTGGAAGAATGAAGAAGAAGAAGAAGCTCAGGAGGAGCTGGTATTGAAGAAGTTGTAACACAAGCAGTTCCTGAAATTCTCTTGAACTTGTCTGCAATGGGTCCTTGAGCTCAAAATGCACACCAAAATACACTCTTGGGTTTACACAGCCTTAGCTCAAAGAAGATTGAATTCTCGGGTTTTGGTTACAAGGAACACTAGAGTTGCCTATACACATGCCATGCTCATGAGAAAACTGGGAGCATGGCATGTGGAAACCACAAAAAATCTTGAAAACTTCTCCTGAGCTTTCAAGAAGTTTTCAAGATTTCTGCAATGCCATTTTTGCTCTTGGAAAATAGTATCAGGAAATCATGAGGTTTTCAGGCTTACAGTCATGTGGTTTTTTCAAAAGGAGATGGAAGAACACTGGGGCTAATGTTCCTGTGTGAAGGGTATAAGTGCAGTTTTGCTGCTGAGCTCTTTCAGGGGTTGCATGCGGAGATGAAGGAAGTACTGGGTCAAAGCCACAGATTGAAGGCACGGGTGTTGAGGTTAGAGGCAGAGCTTCCTATCATTGAGAAGGCATTACTGTCAGAAACCAATCAAACCCGTTACGCATATTCTAAGGGTAGGTACCCTCACTCATCAGACCTTGACAAAATACTCACTGACCAATAAAATTCTTTTGTTGGTCAGTAGATTCTTTTGTTAAGGATCTTGCTTGCTTGCTCACTCACTTGATTGCAACTCTTATGGGAAGATTGCTTTGTCTGCCGACACAGGTTCAAAGTGGCATAGCAGCTTGCCATATGACCCCAAGTCTTGCACACAAGGTGACTTACCGCGTTTTCTTTACCGCTTCTATGAAGAATGTCAACCACCTCCCCACCTCTCTCTCCTTGACAAGTATGCTCTCAACACCCATTTCACCCCCTTTCCTTCCTTTGGAAAAATTGGGTTGTCTAACCTCCTATTGTTGCAACACACATGGTTGCAACAGATTTATGTATCTTATACCTCAACCTTAGGAAAGAAGCTTTATGGAGGAGGAGGAGGACAATGGCAGCAGCTCGATTCATGCCATACTGTATATCCATTGATGAGGCTCTGAGCTGCTCTTTTCTGCAACACTTCTGTTATGATCACACCCATCTGTACCAAGTTTCGAGATTTGCTCTCTATTTTTGTTGTTGGGTACCATTTGTATTGATCAACTCAGGGGGGTGGCGGGGGGTGTGGACAACTCTTTCTAGGTTTGATACTGGAGGGCAAGGTGCTTGTCTGAAGAAGTTTACAGATCCCTCCTTTTTCAAAGCAGCTTGGACAGAGTCTGAGCTGAAGAGATTAGAAGAAGAAGAATGGGAACTTGATGGTCTGCTTCAAGCAGCAGAGGTTTGTGCCCCATGCTCCTTGGTTGGAACCTTTGAGAGGTTTGAATGTTGTGTACCATTTTTGCACAATTTGTTCTTTCATGTATCTCAATGCTATGTCCATCATCATCATCCTGTTGCATTGGGATCCTTTCTTTGTGTGGCTTTCAGATTGTCACATTAGTGGTGGCAGCATGCTTGCAGGATGAGAGAAGGAGGCGGTGTAACTCCAAGGATGATGTTGCGTACATAGATGTCGATTCCAGGTGCTTGTCATATATGCCTGTTCTTTGTCAGTGCAATGCTGCCCATGTTTTCATTTGATTCAATTCTGGTGTGTAAGAAGAAGGTACTTGTTGTCCATCAAGGACTTTTGACTTCATGTGGTGAATGAAGCTCTTAGTTTCTGGTCTTTCAATGTCATCTGACCATTTTAAAAGGAGAATTTGCATGCATGGCAGAGAACAGAGCAGCTTCTCCAGTCACCGAGTGATGCTGGAAGATTTGCACCAGCAGCATCCAGAGCAAGTACCAGAGTCATCAACAAATGGCAACTCCCAGATCTTATCACCGCCACCACCAGATCCCCAAGCTCCCTTAAAAATCAGTGCCAGAGACATAGAAACAGGAAGCATGTGTCAGAGATTCCAGGAGGAGAGGAGAGCTGAAGATATGTTCCTGGTTACGGAGTCTGAAGAAATGAAGGTCCACTCGGTCTACACCCAAGATCAGGGTGAAATGAATAGAAATAGTTCCACAGACAGAGATAGAATGGGTACACTGCTCAACCATTCTGCACTGAAAGCGCATGTGGAGTCCCAGGGACATGCACCCATTGCACTTGAGGAGCAGCCAAAGGATGAACTGGTGATTGAACCCCAGAAGTCCCCTTCCATTGTAATACTGGCTAAACGACCCACACCTCTAGATGCTTCAGAAAGACTGCCGGAAAACAGTTACAGTGGAAGAAATGCCCAAGAAAATGGCTCTGTCAATCAAGGAATGGGTAATGGGGAGAATGCTTATGTAGAAATTGCTTGCAAGGTTGTTGGCACTGAGAGGAAAACAGACAAGCTTCATGAGAATCACACTGGACTGTCAATACCTCAAAGGATAGTGGACACTGTGGAAGATGCTTCTGAGCCAGCACAAGCAACGATACCTCCACAAAGCATGAATGAGAACCATCTTGTGTTGTCAACTCCGTCAAGCCCCTACACACAACTCTCCTCACCATATCGTGAGTCGATGGAGCCCCAATCATGGTCTGGTTCGGCAAGTTCATCTCCAAGAGCCATCTCCACCTTCAGCACACTCAACTCACCTTCAGAGTCTCCCGCAAGTATGTCTCTTGGATTCTTGCTTCCTTCATCATTCACAAATGGCCCTAGTTTGCAGCTGGAATCAGGTTTGCTTGGATCACCGCCATACATCCCAATCCTGTGTCCATCACCCACAAATTCAAGGCCGCCATCACCTCCGTCAATGCAGGATTCACCTTGGCAATCCCCAAATGCCAGCCCATCATCATTGTCAGCAGGAAAGTTACAGTGGGGTGGTCTTCAAGCTGCTCCAGAAGCCATTTGGGCACATCACAACCCAGTGGTACGCTAGAGTTTAGTTCTTTCTCAAAGTATGGATTTATGGTTTCTTGGGTCCCCCATTTTTTAGTTCAATTACTCAACCTGGATATCAGTATGGTGCAAGGTCAAGCATAGCACTCCATTATGAGATTCTGTTTGAAACTGAATTCTTGTTCATGGTCTTTTGGGTTCTTTTTTTTAGGTCAATTGTTCAACCTGGTTATCTGTATGGGCAGTAAGGTCAAGTGTATGTGGTCCATCATTAGTTCTGTTTTTAAAACATAGTTAGCATGCTATAGGATGTTGTATCAGCAGCAGAGTTTTGTTCCAAATTGTTGGCTTTCAGTGATTTACATCTCTCCTCTGCATTCAGATGCGTGAATCGAGTTCAATCCATTCATCAAACACTGAAAATGGAGGTGTGTCACTGGGACAAAGTGAAACTCAGGTGTGCTACTTTCCAGTTGGAACTTTGGGGCACCTCACACAGACTGTGGATGTGACCAAATGAATGCGCATCAGTTGCTGCAGTGGCTGCCACTCTCCCCCGATCTTCATTGATGAAAAGAGAAAGTTCATGGTTGATTACAAGACTGAGGAAGGGACCAATTATCAGGTTGATCATAGAAATCTAGCTTATAATTTCAAAGGTTTGACACAGGGGATGTTGTTTCATATTGCTGCTTTCCACATGTGGACTCCCCTCAGAGTTGGTGGCACCAAAAAGTGGAGGAAATACAAGAGACAATACAGATAGTCAGAAAAAAATCAGTGAAGCTTGGTGGAGCTGATGTAGGAAAGTGAGTGACATGCCCCCAAAAACGCATTAGGCGCCAACCATGACGAAAGCAGTTGAAATGTTTCATGTCAATATGCCCCGAATTTATTGTGCCCCCTGTTGCAAGTCTTGAGTTTCTCAAGATTCCAATAGGATGCACTCTAGAGATGATGGGGCTATAGCCTGCTGAAAGATTCAAGATAAACATAAAGGTTTTATGGATGAAATCCTGTCCCTCAATTCTTTGTTCTTCATCAAATATGTTCATGAGACAGATGCATTTGCTTGCATGCTAAGATTCTACATGTCAAGAGTGAAGTTGCCATTGTCCTCTACCTTGGTGTCAACACCAGTGTAATGAATTTGTGTCCCGTATCAAGAGCATAATGATGTTCTGTATCTCCTGATTACAATACTGGAAAGAATCTGTGCATGCAAGCTTCTGTGAATCTTTTCTCCTGCATTGTAATTGAATGTTTTGTGCGCATTGCTTGAGCTATGTCAGCATGTGTTCATTGAGTGTCATGCCCTTGCTAGAGTGCCAGTGTGGGTTACGCTCCATTAACACAGCTTTTTTCAAAATTGGGAATTCTTAATGAATGATAGGGGATGCATGTCTCACAAGTTCTTGGCATGCTAACTCGAGCTTACACCATGTTAATTATCCTACTTGTATGGGCTGTGAGCCTGCTGTTGTCACTGAATGCTTGTTACGGTGTCAATCCTACTTTGTGGTCACAAGAAGTGCCAAAGAAATTACAAAATGTTGGTGTTTGTTTTTGTGTGCTAGAATTATTTGTGTCATGTGTTGTGTCGTGTTCATGCAAAGTTAGGGTTACAAGTAGGTGATTGAAAGTACTTCACGTGCTGATTTGAGAGCTTTGAAAGAGATGGCTGAGTTTCATGAGGTGTACCATTGATACTAGCTAGAGGCAACTCCTTTGTTGCTTGAGGCATGTATCTATGTATCCCTTAAAGTTGTGGAATGCAATGTAAGCCAAGTCAATGCTTGCTAGACACTCTTGTTCAACTTCCAAAGAAGGAATGGTAGAGTGATTGGCAATTTGAGACTTTAGTTGGCTGACCATTCATGCTAAGGTAAAGCATGTAGAATCATAAGAATATGCATTGTGAGTAAATCAGATTTCAGTTTACTTTTTTTATACTTATTTTTCTCTTAAAGACGAGACAATTTGAAACTCAAACCAATTTGAAGTTATGTTTTTGAACTTTTTTTCAATGTGTTATGAATTTTTGGAAAAAGAACCCAAGGGTTTCCTAAATGGTTAGTAGGCTTCCTTTTGAATGGTATGTGTATAATACCTCAAAATCCTCAAATGAGGTTTTAACACAATCCAACAAGGATCCTAATATCATCAAAGGATTTTTATTATGATCAAACAAAGATCTTAAAATTGAGGTCACATGTGCTCAAATCAAGATCTCAAATGAGTTGGATTTGAAAGGTATTTGGGGGCGAGGAAAAAAATGTCAACCTTTAAGAAGTTGGGTACTTTAAGGAAAATGGAAAGTGACATGGCGTGAATCATAAAATCGTGGCAACATATCCAAAATACAAAGTAGAAGAGTAAAAAGGTGAACAAAATATACTAGTGCAAGCAAATTTGACATTATGCATATGAAGTTTAAAATATTTCAACTGATTGGGCAAACAATCCTTGAATTTGATGAAGTGTAAGTTGCATAAAATGTGTGTGTATCAAAATAAAAAGTAAGATATTCCATAAGTGACTCATTCATGTTTGTCATTGGTGATATCCATTATAGGCCAATAACATTTGTGTAAGCCACAAGATCCTTGGACTCATTAAGCAAATAAGAAATTAAAATAGTCTTAGGGTTATTATATAGAAAATACAATTGTGACTAATAACCTTTTATGGTAGCAATCTAATAATCACACACAAAAACATCTTATTCTTGAAAAAAATTAGTCAAAACATCAACAATTTCAAGTAGTAGCAATAAACAACCTAGCTAAGTTGACAAGCAAATGGACATCAAAGAACAAGTCAAAATCAGTCTTTGCTATAGCCAATTCTACATTGTCTTAGGCCATTTCACTTAAAGTGGTTTTCATTTTGACAAAAATTTATTGGTAGGTGGCAACATAGATATGCAATGAGTTTTAACATTCCATACGATCTTGTTTCCTTTTGTTTGTAACAATAACTCGAGGCAAAATACTATGACTAGATGATTCAAAACCTACGTTGTTAAATTGGTGCGATATGCACAACAATGGATCCTTTTTTAATGAAGGGAATATTGATTTTGTATATAATGTGTACCCCCATTATGAACACCCTACCATACAACATAGTTAGGACTTAGAAATGAAATAATATTAAATTTATATGGGGGTGATAACACACTATGATGGAATTTTTTGGAAGTCACAATTTCAGTTTTTCTAAGTTAGTCAAATTTTATTATACACAATTCAAATGCATTTAAGAAATTTAACAAAATAAGATGTAAAATTGAAAATTATATTTCAATCTTTTCAAATATAAAAATATGAATGTGGACATTATTTCCCATGGAAAAAAATAATTTTTAAATTTTAATTGTATGAGGTAATCAAACATATTATAGATGACATGTTGAAATCAAAAAAAAAATCCTTACATGTGATCGAAAGCGAATAGTTTAGAAATCCATCAAGTACATAAGAATTTTTTTTTTTTAAAAATCTAGGAATAATATGTTTTTATTATCAATATTAAGAATGGTATGAAGCTAATGATTTCATTCAATAAGGTCTAAGGCATGAATACATTTCTTTCAAACATAATCATGATTGGAAAAGTAAGTAAAGAAATGAATTGAAAGAAAGAGTTCACATTCATATTAATCATTATAATAAACTTATATAGGAAAAACATAAGGTATAAATCAAGGTGATTCAATATGTTTTTAAAAAGTTATGGACTTTCAAAAATGAGTCTAACACCAAGACTTGGAATTGTGAGTGGACTAACAAAGGGACCGCAAAATTTGTGAACTCATGTGTAGATTTTGCATTTGCTGAAATTGACCAATGCATCATACTTTCACCTATTAAGATTCAAGAATATGGTTTGTACAAGTTCAAAAAAATGTCGTTTATGATTTTGCATTACATTTGAGTTCATGATGTTCAAGTATATATTAGCCTAACAAAACTTCTTCATCATACATTGTAATCATAATATATTGATAGATCATCTTAAAAACACAGCATACACTACAAAATGTGAATGAATATTAAAAATAAATTTGTACATTAAACTATAGTTATTTTTATCTGTCCAATTGACATCCTTTTTTATTTACTTGATTGTGATAGACCCACCGTTTTTACATGGCAATATCATCAGAACTTTAATCTACCAAAACTTATCCACAAGCCTAAAATGTGGGTAGCAATGTAACCAATCAATAGCACCTTGAAATTGCTCTCATAACATGTTTCATGAAAATTAGTTCAAAGTCATTAGCTCCTTTCCAATGTTTTCATCACAAACATTTTTGTTACGTGAAAATAGGAATGTTATAACTTTGAACTTTGACAAGGAAACGAATTAATCAAATGAAAAATACAACCAAATGTTACTAACCAAAAGAAATGCACAAACTATTTTTGTATGTAAAAACTTCTTTAGCTTCTTAACCCTATTTTCTCTCCTACCTACCTTTCTTTTTTTTCCTCATGCCTACCATTTACCCCTTTGAAGAACTAGGTGGCAAGTTAGTTGCCACTTAAATAGGACTTGGAAAACAAATATGGAATGTGTTGCCATATTTCTAGGAGGGAGGGTGAGGGAGGAATGAGCTTGAAGGAAAGAGTTTTTTTTCTCTTGTTTTACCATTGTGTGGACTTGTATTCAAGAAACTTTGTGGTAATAACAATATGCATGTGTTTTTGGTGTGTGGAAACAACTAAAGAACATGTATGTATGTGTACTTCAATTGAGTATAATATTGGTAGTTCTAAAACTATTAGACATAAGATACCCATGCAAAATACCAATTCACCATTTGCATGGGTATTTTTTATTCAACTAACATATCAAATCCATGTTCTTGCATTTTGTTATCATGCATTGCACTATCTTGTAAGATTATGTTCTCATAGAAATTATCATCATTTGCTTCATTGTTAAAGTTGATCACCTCATGCTTCAAAGGAAACCCATTTATTAGATCTAGAGGTTATTCCCAAAGCTTATATTTCTTTAGTTTTTCATCTTCCAAACCCTCCATTTTCAAATGTAGAGGTTTTGGCCATGACATGATCACATCCATTTTGATAGGATTTTGCCTCTTCAAGGCTCTCATATTCACCAAAAATTCATAATAATTCATGGACTATTATAGATAATTTGAAAGATGACACTAAATGAAACCTCTCACATATTTGTCAAAGACAATTTTTTTCTCAAATCATTTCAAATCTCATGAAATATTCCTAAATACAAACAACCCAAACCCAAACACTTAAATTGCTTTGCATAACACTCACCAAAACTTCTAAACCTTGTCATTGAACATACATTAATACACATACTCCCACAATATCTAAGCAAGCTTGGACATGCATCTACTCCCTTGAATTGAATGTGAACAATCACTAATCATTCACTATTACAAAACCATATCTTTTATGCTTTTGACATTATAATTACAATGATTGATGTGACTAAGTTGATTTGTTTGAAATGATTATAGGGGTTTCTTTTTGTTCATTTTGCTCCTTCAAAAAGGTAAGTGTGTCTTATTTGACTAATTGACCAAAATTTTTTGTCAAATTGGACAATATTGGTTATACGTGAACTAGGTCATGTTTACATGGTGTTAGTCTTTACTATGATGTGATTAATTTTAATCATTCCACATGTGACATTGCTTACTACATATATATATTATATGTGTGTTATATTTTAATCATTGAAAATGCTACTTAGGTACATATGTGCCAAGCGTAAGTGCATAGGCCCCTTCAGCATGTAAACCTATTTGAACAACTAAACATGTAGGTAGGTAGGTAAGTAAGTAATATTTAAGTAGGTACATAATAGGTAGGTAGTTTGTAGACAAATGTAGCAAAATATTTTCCATCTACCTACCTAGTATCACCTTGATTCATGTTTATAATCATGTGAATTAATGATATATATGTCATTTAAGATTATAATGTGTAAAATTCAAAATGACTATGTTTATGTTTTTTGTTATCACATTATTTGTCATCTCATGAAACGATGATTGGATGGTTAATGTTTTAATTTGCCACCCTAGAAATGAAGGGTTCAATTTCCTCTTGTGACACCTTGTTCATGCTTCAAAGCTCACAAGTGGCTTACATGTTTAAAGGAGGCCAACAAATGACCCACACATCTAGGGGAGAAAAGCTTACCTACATGCTTAGGGGGTCTAATTCTTAAGCATACATTTTACATCCCTAAGAATTGTAATTTATTAACGAATAATTTTGAATCGTAATTTACTTATTTATATTACTTATCAATGAGTATCAACTAACACCTAAATTAATTTTTAATCAAATTAAACAAGCCATGTCAGTTCATAATTGTTAATTTCTAGTCAAAACAAACATGCCACCTAGATGTTATTAATCATTTTTTCAATGTTTAAAATGATTAAACAATTGGTTGTTGTCTAATTTTCTTGTAGTAAATGACTAATCCATTTTGATTGTGCCAATTTGAAATGATTAAAACTGTGTCATAAAAGACAACATAAAAAACATTATTATGTCTAAGTTATATTATGCATATTGAATGGCATTATTCATCATTGGACAAACAACTTGGTCATCAATTTTTCCACATGAACTCCCATCACTCCTTTCCATTTATATGTAGAATAATATAATGTATCATAGTGTTTTAATCACATTTGATAGGAATGAAACCCCTTGCACAATTACTACAACCCTTCAACTTTTTCCTCTCAATGCAAACATTAGGTCCCATAATAGAATACTCAAATCCATATTTTTTCTTATTTATCCTTAATTACATACCAAATTATTTCAAACATAAGCAAATTTCTTTCATTTTCAAATCGGGAATACATGTCTCTTTCCCTACGCAATAAAAAAAACTATGTGAACAACAATGTTTCCTCACTAGAATATTTCCTTTACAATCAATAGATGTTAACCCTTAATCCCATAGTTTGTTCATTAATCATAACATGACTATTTTGCTACATGATTTTGATCAAAAACATAAATTTTCAATCCTTTCTAAATGCGTCATTCCTATGCATCCTCACTTGAACATTGAAGTATCTTTTGTTTGTCATCATTTCCTAGCCATTCTTTTGTTTTATTACACATACATTGCAAAAAGCTTGCAAAACGTATGTAATAGAATTAAAGAGCAGCAACTTTTACAAAGTACATCAATAGCTAAACTAACACATGATCACACATATCATTAGAACATAAAAAAATCCCTTGAAACATCTACCCATGAGAACAACCCTCATCTTCCTTCATAACAATTTTCCACCACACTTGGCCTTCGTAATAGAATCAACTTCAAAAAAAGTTCTTTAGAATCTTGTGCTTGCCAAGCTTTAAAAACAAACAAAAATTGTGACAACCAAACACCATCTTTACAACACATAACCAATCCATAGCCAACAATGTCTGTCTTTTCCCAAACCAATAACATGTATATTTATCCATGGAATTTGGATGACTTCAAAGCAAAAAAAAATTGTGGATGTACACTTCATCAATCAAATAAAAGTATAGATGATATTCCTTGGATAAACTTTATTTCATCCTACCATTTTCATCCTACCATTTAGTGAATTTTCATGCCATTAGGATGGCTTTAAATCATTCATAACATTTTACACAAAAAGATATGAAATTTAAACTCAAAACCTTTCAATCTATTTTGAACATGTTCAAAATATAATTTAGAACATACCTTGAATTTTGATTGATTTGGTTCTTCTCAGGTTTCAAATAACCATAAAGCCAAAGAAAAGAAAAAGAAGGGGGCTAGGGGGAGAGAGTAGGAAAATAGTGGTAGGTAGTGGTAGGATGGGTGAGATTCATATTCAAATCATGGAACTTCTAATGGTATGTAACATTTGTGTATACACAAGTTAAGGCATCAAGCAAAGATTTTAAAATGCTAGAAGAAATGTTTATTGAATGAAATTGGCTATGATCATGTATTAACATCTTCACCAAGGACATTTTAAGGGTTGGGTCAACAACATCACCATCACAACTACTATATCCTCTTCACCTGATTGTATGAAAAGAGGCTCGCATGGGCAACTAAATAATGTGACTTTTATAACTTCCCTTTTGTTCTATTATTAATGATGTCTCTATTTTCCGTTTTTGTGTTTTTTTCTTGATTAGTTGGCAAGATGATACAACATAGAAGACTAACTTTTATTCAACTTCAACATCAAAATTTGTTTTGGGTGGGATACATAAGAGGACCTAAAGGATGTTGCCTACAATGGTTGAGCTCTCCCAAATTTCTATGAGATTCAATTTAAACTTGCATGTGTTATGATTGAACAAGATTAGTTAGTGAGAGCTAGACATTTAAATTTGAGAAATATTCTTATACTTCAAATATAATAACATATTGGAACTTTTATATGAAAAGATTGGACAATAACTTTTTTTTTAAGTACAAAAACATTGGGACCAACGAGGGTAAGAAATGGTCTTTTGTTTAATCGTTGATGCCTATCATTGTCAAAAAAAACATAAATTGAAAAAAACATCAAAGTACTACAAATGGAGGTTCTATTTAATGGGACATCTAACATGGTTAAGCCATGAATGCCAATAAGGTTTTTGTTTCTTGGCCTTTATATTTGACCAAAATGTCAAACCACCCATATAATGACTCCAACAATATCTCCTTGTTGTCCGTTAGTTAGTCAAACACCTTTGAGTAATTTTCCTTTCATAAAATCTAAGACAAACAAGGTCCACAAGCATGTCCTAGCAAACAAGAATGTGTTACCAAAACATCTACAAAATTAATGCAACCATTACCAATTTACTGAGAAGGAATCCAAAAAATAATTCAGTTGTACCAAAGATGTTTTAACAAACCTTTTTTTATTAGCCAACTTTTTGTACCTCTTATTGAACAACCTCAAAGTCCTACTTTGAACACCTTGAGCTCATTATAAGCATTGTAATGTGAACTTTACAAACTTGAGCATGTTCACATGCACATTTGTTTCCCAATGTGTGGTAGTGATCAACTAAAGTAGAATAGATCATGAGAATGGTAAGCATTAAGTAAGGCAATGAATGAGTTGAATAGGATTAGGATTGTTGGACATTTGATTTTGAATTACTTTTTGAAGGAAATGACTTAGGATGTAAATCTAGAAATTGTGGGAGTTTGGGAGATTGTTTTTCTTACACACACAATAAGACCTAGAGAATTGTTAAAGTTAAACAAGGAGACACAATATGATTTCATATTTATATTGGTCTTTGAAACCACAAATTTTTCATGTTTTTAGTTCTAATTTCTACCTTTAAAACTACATATTTGTGATGTGATTCAATTTTGAATAAAGATAGAAGTGTGGATATGATGAAGAAACACAAATTTTATGATGTATATGTTGTGTTTTGTGTTCTAACAATCTAATTGTATTATGACCATTTTTTATTATAAAAAGGAAATAAAATTTGAATAGAATGAATAGTAGTTGTAAGAAGGAAATTGTGTGAAACAATCTACCAAAATTGATTTGAACAACTAAACCACTGATTTTAAGTGATAAAATGAATAATTGAAATGAACTTTGTATTGCTTTAAGTAGGCAGATAACAATTATAAAATAGAATCTATGCCTACCATTTGGTGACCATCTTGAGGATAATTTTTTTTTTAAAGCAAAAAATAAAAACAATTTAATGAACTATTTGGATTTATTTTGAAAGCATTTTTTTTGTGGATTTTGAAATTTTGGAAGAGGAGATATTGTTTTATGGTAGATTTAGATTTTTAAAATTTTTGGGCAGATAGAAGACGGAGGTTTAAGCGATGAAAGTTGTAAGGATTTAAATTAGAAAATATACCAAGAATTTAAAGGAATTTAAGATTTGCACAACAATATGAATCCAATGGTGACTCAAAGCATGCGGAGGCAAATGGATCAAGAAGCCAGGTGGCAAAACATGAATTCTAATTTGGAAGAAAAACAAGATGCAGACCAAGTTATGAAACATCAAATAGGGTATAGCTTTGGAACCTAGAAGTTTGTGAACAAAAAAACAACTTGCAAGACATCAAGTGTATTCAATGTGAATGGGAATGCAAAGAGAAGTATGGATATGGGGTCCACATAAACATCATGGGTAAAGAAGGTGATATTTAATGAGGGAGATGAAGTTTGAAGTATGCCCAAGAGAATGGGGTATCCATGTTTTCAAGCACCATCTACTCTTCAAGAACATGGGGACAAGAAAAATCTAAAGGACAAATTGCTATTGGCAAACCCTAGAAATTCTTCAAATCTAGAATTTGTGAATAATTGGAAAAGTGATTACAACAAACGCACAAATGTACCATTTGTGTACTAGTTAGCATCGCTAGAATATCATGAACTAGTAGAAGACTAGGACATGGATGATAATTACAATCTTAGTATTCCAAAGTGGGTAAATACGAATTACCCAAAATCTCATTGTATGATGATGCACAAGTGAATTTTTGTGCGGTGATGAATTGATAAACAAAGATGGTTTGTTTTTGCTCTTTGTATTAAAATAACAATAGGTGGAAGAATAACTAAGCTATTTTTTATCATTTTTTTGATGTCATGGCCTTCATGAAGATCTTATTTATAACTGTGCATCCCAATTTGCATCCAAGTTTTAGAAAAAACTCTTTGAACTACTGTGTTTCAAAATCAAATTATCTTTAACTTTCCATCTCGAAACAAGTGAAAAAAACACAATAAGTTTTGAAACAATGTGTGTGAAACATAACCAATTATCATTGAGATAATTGTTTTGACCTTTAGTTCATTGCAAAGCTCACATATAACAACATGGTGCATTTGTCAACAAATGAAACATTTATTTATTTTTGCAAATTATGGTTTACACCATAGTGATGTATAAGGTGTGAACAAGGTAGTGAGTCTTGCATTAATAGTTTGGTAGACTTTTAAAAAACAACTTATGTTTCATCATAAAGAAATGCAAAAGATATATAATCAAATAAAACTTTTGAATTGGCTACACTTATTCAAGTTTAACTCCATTTTTTATTAAAGTGCAAAATTGGTCAAATGTTCCAAAACAATCCTTATGCATAGTAGGTGAATATTATTAATGAAAAAACCAAAGATTAAATTGGTAATCAAGAGTAGTGTTTAAACAAAAAATTGAAAATAGGTGTCCCAAAAAATTTCAAAATCTGGTCATTGGTCATTTAATACCATGTGTGGGACAATAGAAAAAGCCTTTTCCTATTGGCCATTGAAAAGAAAAGGAAGAATCAACCATCAATCGTTTAAAATGTTAATATTATCCTAAATATGGTTTGTTGTTAATACAAATCTTTATTGTTATATTTGCTTTCAAAGCATGGTGATAGTGCATGTTTCATTATATTCTTAGGTGTCACATATTTGATTTTTGAAACTTTTCTTTCATCAGTACATGATTGATTTCAAATTATTGGTGATTCAAAGATGCAACAATGAACATGAAGTCTTCATTTATGGTTTTTTTTATTAAGTTTTCTATACATGTTCATATAGATTAACTAATATTTTACAACAAATATTGAACATTTGAAAACATTCATCGCCAAAGCAACATTTGAAAATGTCATGCAAGTAATATTTTTAAATATATATATTTTTTAACATGGAAAAATCACAATACCAATGGAGCCACAACATCACCTTCATGCCAATCCATTACAATGAAACAAAATCATTAAATGTCCACACCTTTTTAATGAGAAGATCTAGATAAAAATTTAACTAATTATTAACATTATATTTTGAAAGAAAATATTTTCAAGATTTTTTTTAATCTCAAATGTTTTAGTTCAAATAGTTGAAAATGAGTAGTTCATTAGTAAGGTGCCAATTAATATGAACCATTTTGAAACTTAAAGATTTAAAAATATATATTCATGTTTATTTTAGTTAAAATTTAACTTGCAATTTTTTTTGTGTTATGAATTTTGAAGTAATCCTTTTATTTTTCCAAAGTATAAGAGAAATAAAAAAATTCACCAAAAAGATTACATTTATTATAATTTGTAAGTCATTTATGTATGCGCAACAAGGTTGAGGCCTTTTAAAAAGATCCAAAACTTGAGGTACTTGTGGTGTTTCTTTATTAGTAATTTAATTTCAATAATTCATTAAAAATGATATTTCACATCTTATTTATTTAATTTTTGTTCCATGACCAATAATCAAGTTGTGACATAATTATGTAATCACCCATAGTGTGCTTTCACCCATAAATAAATAAATAAATATATATATATATAAGAAAAATCCAAAAAATTGTAAGTTAAATTCTTTAAAAAAAAACACAAATAATTATCTTTTTTTAAAATGTATTTCGAAAAGAGATCCACATTAATTGGTACCTTACTAATAACCTCCCATGTTTTCAATAGTTGGAATTAAAACATTTGAAATTAGCCAAAAAATGGTTTTCAACAAAATAATTTTGTTTCAAAATACAATGGTGATAATAAATTAAATTGGTGTTTGGAGCTTTGATTTAAAGTATGAACATTTAATGATTTTTTTTTCTTTAAGTTTTTTTACTACATTTTCCTTTGCATGTTTCATTTATTTCCATTCCTTTTTCATATATTTTTTTGCTTTTGTTCTTTTTCATGTTTATGTTTGTTTCATGTTTTTATTTTTAAAATTTTATTTTCATTTTTTTCTATTTAATGTGTTTTTATTTTTTTCCCTATTTAAAAAAATGGTTAAAAGAATATTTAGTATAATGAAAGTAAAATGTTTCTTTTTAATTTTTTAATTTTTAAAATTTGGATGTAGGTTTGAATTTTGGAGAAAGAAAACAAACCTCATTGTTTTTCAAGTATAGTTTTTTTTCATTATTATAGTTTTTTTTCTTTTTCACTTTTCGTTTTGTTTTGTTTTTTTTTGGGTAACATGTTTGTTTTCGTTTTTAAATTATGTTTATTGTATTTCCCTTTGTTTTTTCATTTATTTCCATTATTATTATTATTAGTAGTAGTATTATTATTGTTTATGCTTGTTCATGTTTTAATCTTTTTTCTATTTTCATTATTTTTTTTATTAAATTTTTTCTTTAAAAATTTCTCATTTTAAAATTTTAAAATTTTAATTAATTAATGAATTTCTTCCATACTTTAATTTTTAATTTTAATTTTTTTGGGTGTTTTTAATCTATTTTTTCAAAAAAAATTCAATTTTTTAAATGTTCAATACTTTTTCTTTTTCTTTATGAATTTGAAAAAAAAATATGTTGTTTTTATTTCTTAATTTTCAAGTTTTTGTCGACTATTTTTAGCTTTAATTTTGAACTTTGAATTTTTTTTGCATATTTCAAGACCAAGGGAGTTTTTTGAGTTTTTCACCCTTCACATTGCAAAGGATCATTTTATTTTTCAACTTTTGGCTTATCAGAGTCATCTTTTGATATGAGAAAAGTGAAAAGTGAGTGTTCATATTTTTTGTAAAAGTTTTCAAAATGTTGGCATGAACATTCTCAACTTTAGAATCTTTTTCAAACCATTTGTAAACCTTACTTTTATTAGGTTTCTCTCCTTATCTTTGTAGAACATTGTGAAAAAGAGAAAGTGGAATAGAAAGTGTACCATATGAAGTATTCATGAATGAAGCAAAAACTAAAACAAACATAATGGAAGAAAAAAATCCCAGCCTACAAACCCAAGAGAGTGTTGTCCCACAAGAAGAAATAGAAATAACAAAATTGCAATTGGAAAAGTTAATGAATTAAATGAAAAAATGGAAAGGCCACAACAAAAATGCATTATGTTGATCTTCTTATTATATGAATGCTAATGAAAAAAAATAACAAATGTCATCAATTGATGAGATTTTTTTTGCTATCTTGAACCTATTGAAGCATGTAATAAAATAACAAAGTCAAGGAAATGTTTAATATCTTATTACAACATAAGCAAAATAACTTCCTTGAAAAATCATGTGGATGTAGATCATGTTGTTTTATACAAAACATTTGAAGAAGAGGCCAATAGTTTTTTGAGAGGAAGTGTGGAAATACAACCAATTAATACATGCCCAAGCATATTTGGGTCATCAATCTCTAATTTCTTTCTTGCCAAAAACCTTTATAAACAAAGCAATGTTGAACAACAACAATTTCTAGAGGATCTTGGTCCATTGGTTGTCAAAAATAACTTACCAATATAATTTGTTGAAAGTGTATGGCTAAAGAGGCTTTGTATGCATTTATGCTTTCAGGTGTGGTTTTCATCTTGAAAAAAAATTTCAAATGATGTTCTAATGAGTTTGGTAAAAAAAATCTAAGAAAAAAAAAATTTACCTTTACTAAATGACTATATAACCGTAACCAACCGTAACATCAAGCTTTGATATCTAGATGCCCAAAGGGACACATGACATTTTTTCCTTGGTTGTTAATTTTTTAATAATTGATTGACAACCCAAACATGTCACTGTTAGATTCTTTGAAGCCAATGAAACAATTGGGTAGGCTATTGCTAAGAATTTGACTAAATTCCATGATACATATGGTTTGAAAAAAAAAGAAGACTTGTGCTAAGGATGAGGGATCTAATCTCAATAGTATGCTTATTGTGTTGAAATTAGTTGTGAACTATGAGGCATTAGGACTTGAGGAAAGTTACCAAGGAACTTGCTTTGGACATGCATTTTCTGAATGCCAATATGTGACTATTGATGAAAAAGTTTATAGAAACTTGAAACATGTTTCCCTTAAATTTTCCCATGTAGATTTGCAAAAGTGGTATAAGATGGCCCAAGAAGTTTGGGAAAGGAAGGCAAGAATGGAATAATGCTTGCAGAAATTTTGGAATTCAATTTGAAATGTTGAATATTCTAATGAAAACAAGGTAATTCTTTCATTTTTTTGAAATATTCAATATTTTGTGCTTTATTTGCAATTTTCAAGTCATTATACATCTAAGTGTTTGATTCGCTAAAATTACAGGTTTGTTAACAAAGTCGTTTTGTTCCAAGAAGCTTTGTTGTTTTGTGAAGCTATAGCTTGTGTTATAGTAGGCAAATCATGGTTAAAATATTTGGCCGAGTCCCTCCTCCCCTTAATGTGGATATTTTTGAAGTCTTGGTTGATAACCTTTTTCTAGTGATGCCTTTGTTATGAACCAATCTAGGGTTTATTGGTTTCTGACTAATGCATTGATTGTAGCCATAACCATGAAGTCTAAGTTAAAAGAAGAGTTAGATAATTTGATGGAAGAGGATGTTGTAATTGTTATTGAGCTAAATTTGTTAATTTCCAACATCAAAAGAGAGGTTTGTAATGTTTTGGAGGTTTTTTTTTTTTCTTAAAAATTTTGATGAAAGAAAAACTCATGTTATGCTTGCATTGATGTTAGATCCAAGATATAAGAACCTTATAATAATTGTTACTTTTGTTGGTAAGGTACTAGGAGTTGTTGTTAAGGAGTATGACAAGAAAGCCCTTTTCCTTATACTTTTGAAGACCCATTAGTTTTTGCACCCTTTGGCTATTTCTGAATCCGCGGTAGAAAAAGCAAGTGATGAAGACTCTAACCTTGACATTTTTGAAATGATCTTGGAGACAAGTGAGCTTTCCAAAGAGTTGGTGAGAACAAGAGTTGGATCTATTTAGGAGATATTATATATTGTAAAGGAAGAAAGTTCCTTCCCCTGACTCCAGACGGACAGTGGCTACGGACAGTAGCTAAATATAGCGAGGGTGTGATTTGACATCCTCCTCAAACGGTTCCGGCTTGGATCCGTTGCTCTTGGTGACTTCTCCCTTAGTAGCTCCCATCTTCAGACACATTTGCGCATCCTCAGACATTGGCGAAGGTGTGACTTGACGTCCTCCTCAAACGGTTCCGGCTTAAATTTTCAAGTAATGTGGTTGAATGTGAAGATTCTGTGTTGTGGGCGTGAAGATTTGTAGAATATAAGTGTTTTAAGTGTTTGTGGTTCTTTCTTATGTTGTTGTTGGGTGGGTTCTTGTTGCAGTTTGTGTAGTCTAAATTTTGGAAGCAAGCTCAAGAATTCCACAACACAAGGGTGGAGAGCAGACTGGTGGAGTTGGACATAGACGTTGTTGTTCCTTCCCAAGGGTTTAAGAGATGCGATTGGGGTCATAGGGCCTGCAGGGCTCATGGTAGCAGTTATGGCTGGTGGTGGTAGTGGTGGTGTAAGCTTTTCGTCTTTTGAGGGTTTGAGGGCGAGCAAATCAGTGCAGCAGATGGTTTTAGCTAGCAATCAAGCTTCCAGCTCTGCAGCTCCTTCTACCTTTTTGCAAATCCAGTCTGTGGCTACGGTGTGTGCGTGTGTGTTTTTTTTCTCTTTTTCATGTGCTTTTCTTTCCACTACTTCTTGGACCTTCTTCATAGCTACCGAGCAAGCAAGCTCTGCCTTTCTTTTAACACTTTTTTGATTGTCTGACCAAGCCTGCATTCAGTTGAGTACAGTGTTTTTACCCTCCATTTAAGCAACTCTTTGAAGTACCCAATCTTTGGAAAACATCCAACTGGGGAGAGTTTAGATATCTGGCAACTCTGTGGAAAATCCAATTGGGAAATTTTGGATATCTGGCAACTGTTTGAAAAACCCAATTGGGAGATTTTAGATATCCAGCAACTCTTTGAAATATCCAATTGGGAGATTTCAGATATCTGGCAAGTCTCTGAAAAACCGAATTGCGAGGTTTTAGATATCTGGCAACTCTTTGAAAAACCCAATTGCAAGATTTTAGATATCTGGCAACTGTTTGAGAAACCCAGTTGGGAGATTTTAGATATGTGGCAACTCTTTCAAATACCCAAGTGGGAGATTTTAGATATCTGGCAACTCTTTGAAGAACCCATTGTGAGATTTTACATATCCCGCAATTCCCAATTAGGATATTTTAGATATCTGGCAACTCTTTTGAAAAACCCAATTGGAGATTTCAGATATCTGGCAACTGTTTGCAAAACCCAATTGGGAGATTTCACATGTCTGGCAACTCTTTGAAAAACCCAATTGGGAGATTTTAAATATATGTGTGAGCATGCCATGATTCACACAGATATCTATACAGACTTGAAATCATGGCATGACTCAAAAGATAGAACCAGAGACAAAATTTTTGCTCAATTGCAACTGCTAAAACAAACAGAAAGTTTTGCATAACTGGTCATCTGATCTGTTTTTTGACTCCTTCCAGATTTCTTCAAAACAAGTGACCTCATCTTGCAATGGAAGAAGTATTCCTTTTAGATGAAGGAGTTGCAGTTTGTTCTTCCTTTACAACTTTTGTCAAAATCCTTTATTCAACTTTTGATTGTTGTAATTCCATGTTTTAACATTTATTCTGATGGTAATGTTTGCAGCCTGTGAAACCTCCGACAACAATGCCTCCAAAGCGAAGCAAAGTGGAGATAATTAAGGAACACAGCAACTACTTGCGGTACCCTTTGAAGGAAGAGCTTGAGACAGAAGCCCCAAATGTGAATGAAGATGCAATCCAGTTGATAAAATTCCATGGCAGCTACCAACAAGACAATCGTGAGCTGCGAGGACCCGGACACAAGGCTTATCAATTCATGTTGTGTACAAAGAATCCATCCGGCAAAGTTCCCAATCGTTTGTATCTCGTCATGGATGACCTTGCTGATCAGTTTGGGATTGGAACCTTGAGATTGACAACTCGGCAGACATTCCAGCTTCATGGAGTCTTGAAGCAAAACCTCAAGACTGTGATGAGCACAATTATCAAAAACATGGGATCCACCCTTGGAGCTTGTGGTGACCTGAACAGGAATGTTCTTGCTCCAGCTGCACCATACAAGGGAAGGAAAGAGTACATTTATGCCCAGGAGACAGCTGAAAAGCTTGCAGCACTTTTGGCCCCACAGGGTGGAGCTTATTATGATTTATGGGTAGATGGAGAGAAAGCAATGTTGGCTGAGTCCCCAGATGTGATAGATGCTCTGAATGACAATTCACATGGGACAAATTTTGAAGGCTCTCCAGAGCCAATCTATGGCATTCAGTTTTTACCGCGCAAGTTTAAGATTGCTGTCACAGTCCCTGGTGACAATTCAGTCGATGTATTGACCAATGATGTGGGACTTGTAACTATCTGCAACAATGATGGCGAGCTTCAGGGCTTTGATATTTTGGTAATTGCTTGTAAAGGCTACCTATTATTGCACCTTCTGACAATCGTGCTGATTCTTGCTGTGAAGCTTTTTCTTACTTGGATGGGCCTTGGTGTTTGAAATGTTTCGAAACATAGTTTGATGGTGTGAGATCACATTGGTAGGAATGCAGGTTGGAGGAGGGATGGGACGGACACATCGCATGGAGGCAACTTTCCCTCGGTTGGCAGAGCCACTTGGCTATGTCCCAAAGGAGGATATTCTGTATGCAGTGAAAGCAATAGTGGCAACTCAGCAGGATTATGGACGCCGAGATGACAGGCGCATGTCCCGCATGAAGTACCTGCTTGATGATTGGGGCATTGAAAAATTTCGTTTAGTGGTGGAGCAGTACTATGGAAAACCATTCCAGCCTTTCAAGGAGCTGCCGCCCTGGGAGTTTCAGAGCTACTTGGGTTGGCATGAACAGGTATAAGCTGACTCTTTCTCTATCTCATTTGTGCATTCCTTGTGGCTTCTTTATGTGCAATTTATATTACCAAGGGTATTGATGATAGATTCTTATCTCACCCTGGGGTTTCAGATAACCCTAAAACCTTAAACCCTAAACCTGTGCTGCACTTGAAATAAGTTGGTGAACAGGACCTTTTGCAAAGATATGATATCACATTGCATATCACAACTGGCAATTTTGTTAAATAGAAAGTGCTTGCACTGCTAGGGATGAAATAGGATGTGCGCCCTCCTGTTCTGCCAATGGGTGTCGTCATCTTTTGTTCTTAAGCTTTTTATTGCAGGCTGAAAATGTGAATTTGTACTACTTTGGTGCAGGGAG
>Ga0209611_10003433_pt1 | contig 27497 bp, 16 predicted proteins | sample S1TSphgellanicum_3_FD_187693 | JGI IMG/M metagenome (GOLD analysis project Ga0209611, IMG submission 187693) | Host-associated microbial communities from peat moss isolated from Minnesota, USA - S1T2_Fc - Sphagnum magellanicum MG (SPAdes) (version 2) | ecosystem: Host-associated > Plants > Peat...
CATTGCTCCTCATGAGCAAGCTGCATCATTGCTTCAATTCCAAAACATGGTTGGCAGAGCTCTAGCAACAGGGAATGACCTAAATTTTGGAGAAACTCCTAAATCATTCTGTTACAAGTTCTCACATGTTGATTATGAGCTGTGCAGGTTCTACCCCTACTGCCTATCCAAAGAAAAGGGATGAGATTTTTGACGAAAACAATGAAGAACCTGAGAACAAACAGATTGGAGGGGAATGTCCTTCACCTGTGGGAAGTAAGAGCTCAAAGAGGCGAAAGGCAAAGAAGGAAAAGTCATTCAAGGATGCTGATGTTCCTTTGACGCCAAGTAGTGAAGCAGGAATAAGAGAAGAAGACAGTTCAGTAGCAGACCTGGGTGATGCTGTTACAACTGATCCCAAAGAAGTACTGAGGCGGTTAGCAACCCTGAAGAAGAAAAAGTCCATGAAAGATGCAGATGCAGCAGCGAAGGCAGCAGCAAGTGAAGCAGCTGCTCGGGCAGCTAGGCTTGCTGCAGCAAAGAAAAAAGAGAAGACTCACTACAACCAACAGCCTGTCAGATAGACCAAGATCATAGGGTACAGAGATGGTCATCCATATAGGTATACTCCATCTCTTCTTGACATTCATTCACTGTCTGATGAGATCAAAATGTTCCTGTCAGATCTAATTGGAGTATTGGAGTGGTCTGTGTGTAACACAGCATATCTTTAACTTGTCCTTGCATTTTTGTGTAGCAAGGAAATTTTCTAAATGACAGGCCACTTGACTCTTATGAAATTGTTTTCTTGTTGTCTTTATGTTTTTGGATAATGATTATTTGTACGGGACTGACTTTAGAAGAATTTTGCAAACTTATTGCCAGCCTTAGAAACACATGAGAAGTTTACATATCGTGTGTTGTTTAATCTGCATATATGTTAGGTTGGGTTCCTACATCCTATGTAGGTTTATTCCAGATGCAGAGGTCACATGGAGAAACTATGATGTTGGGCTTTACCAAAACAGAATGCCCACCGGAATGGAATTTTCCATTTTTGAAAAGCTTGGTGGCTGCAGAGCTTTATGCTCTGCAGGGCCACCTCTAGATACATTAGAGAACAGAAATGTCAATGTTGTTAATTAGGGTCAGAGTGAACCACTGCTTGATCTTGTGTGGACATGGAACATTTGTTTGTTGTATTTTATGTCCTATCACTAACCACATGAGTATACTATGTGCCTATTATGTACTACACATCCACATGCATCTACCTACCAGGTGCCTTACCCACTTGCCTACCTATAAAGCACCCACTGATTACATTACCTACCTATTTTATTGTGACTTTTACCCACTTATATAAGTGGTTACTGGGTTTGGGTGGTTCTTTGATTTTGTTATAACTCATGGTCTTGGGTTTTTGAAAACATTCAGAATAAAATAATCGCCAATTTTGGGTTTTTGAAATTTTTCAAAAGAAATAACAAGTTTCATGTATGAATGAATATCCACAATTGAAGGTAGGTTCTTTGATTGATTTTATGATTTTTGTTTGGGACTCATGGTGGTAGGTTAAAATAGGATTTTTCCAGTTTTTGAGAATTGCCGATAAAAGGTGCATGAACCCAATTGTTGTGCACCAATTCTTTCTTTGAAAGGCGAGAATTACACGAAGTTGGTAAAACTATGGTATGAGAACCTGGTTGTTATTGAAGAAAAGGAGAATTTGTGTTTCATGTGATAGTTGTTCATTCAAAAGTTTTGAACTTTTGAACTTTTCTTTTTTGGTTTGACATTGTTGTAATGATAATCATGGCATCTATTTTTAATGTTAAATGAAGCATTGAGAAATGTAATGGAAATAATTTTCATACCTGGAAAATGAAGATAAAATTGCTCTCGCATGAAATATTTTATTAGAAAATCATTTCTAAAAAGCTATTACCACCAATGATCGAGTTCAAAGAAAATTTTCTTGGAGGTATAATTCATGAACATTGCATGTTCATGAAAAAAAACAAGTTGGCTTGTAAGACAATGTTCCTAAACATAGTTAATTTTTATTGCATCATGTAGCACATTCAAAAAGTGAAACAAAGATTTGAAACAACTTATGTGCAACATTTGATGTGTTGATAGTAGATTACGATTACATCAAAAGGTTTTACAAATTTTAAGATGGAGGAAGCCACTACAAGTTCACATTCAAAACTTTGCATGATTGATGATAAATTTGCAAATGTTGATAATTTAAATTTTAATGAAAATTTGACCTTTACACTTCTATTGAGTTTGGTCAATTTTTTTTCATATCTTGATGGTTTCAATTAATATTTGTATTAATGATTTTTTTATGAAATTTGTATGTGAATAATTGTTACAAAATAAGTTATAATATAAATAGAAAGTACCCTACCATGGTACAAAAAACATTAATTGTTTAAGGTGTTTTTGGGATGCTTAAAAGGGGAGTAGATTGGGGGTAGTTCAAGAATAAAAAGCCAAACAAGTAAAGAGTTTGCTACAATTGTGGTATTAAAGGTCATTCTAAGAAATAATGACATAAGAAAAAGAAATTCAAACAAATTCAAAGGTTTTTCACATGTAATTACAAAAAAAAAATATCAACCTTTTTACAAAGGTTTTCTCTATTTTACACTTTGAAAAAATTCAATTCATTGATTTTAAAATTTCATTACATTTCAACTTTCAAAAGGAAGTGTTTTTCAACCTTTGAAAAACTTGATTTTCATCACAAAATATATTTTATAAATAATAATATCCTTGATGTGTGTTTAAAAAAATTGTTATTTTCAAATTGTCAAATGAGATTTGCAAGTGCATTGAAGATGCATCATATGTCTCAAAGTTGGCAAAATATGTATTATCATTAATAGAATAAAAGAGTAGAATTTGAAATTAATAAATGTTGATTGAAATGTTTTAATTGAATTAAAATGGTTATTGAAGTTGTTCAAAATGGAAGGTTATACAAATTAATTAAAGTTATGTAATCTTTGGTTATAAATTATAACACCAAACTGAAAAAAATGATTTATAATATTAACAATTTGGACATGTTTCTATGCAAGGCTTAATAATCATATATAGTTATGAATAACCTTGTTCAAAACATGAATTGATCATGATTTATGTGCTATTGTGTTAACAACATTTCTTGAATGGGAATTTTTTTTTTTTTCATTTATGATTTCTTTTTAAAACATTTTTTTACATCATGGAAACTAAATTTGATGTGTTTGATATGTTCAAGGATATTAAAATTTTGATAAAATTGTAAACTAAAAACAAGATCAAAGTAATCAAATGTGATAAAGGTGGAGAATATAACTTTAAAAAATTTAATGTGTTTTGCAACAAAAATAACACAGTAAAACAATCAATCATTCCATACATTCTAAAGCAAAATGGAATAGATAAAAGAATAAATAAAAAAATTGTTGAAAATTTCATGCATGTTGTAATTTGCAACATATGAAATTAACCATGTTGCTTTTGGATGGAAACAATGACAACTATAACATATGTTCAAAATCAAATTCTTCCCAGAGTCATTTCAAACATAACATTTGCAAATCTTGCATTAGTTATTTGCATGTTTTTTTAATTGTGTCTCATTTGTTCATATGGCACAAAAACGAGGACAAATTTGAATTTCAAAAGTGTCAAATGCATATCCATTGGTTATAATGAAATGATTAAAAAATAGAAGGCATACAACTTGTAAACTAATATGTTAATCATAATCGTGATATTATTTTTTATGAATTAAAAAAACTTTAACAAAAAAAAACTATTTCAAATTTAAATTTTCAATCAAAATATATGGTTCTAAATTGAGAAACACAAATGAAAGGTGATTTTTTTTTTAACATATAGTTCTAAATCAATATTCCAATAAATCAAATGGAATATTTTTTAATAAATGGGAAATAAATCAACATTAATTAATTTCTTTTATGAAAGCTTTGGAAAAATTGAAAGTTCATTAGAATGGAAAAGGTCATGGATTTTGAATTTCAATATTTTTTTAAATAACAAAACTTCCAAATACTTATGAGTGCAAACATGCAAACACAACCCACCTAAGGTGTATTTAATGGTTTATTTTATATGTTTTTAAATGGTAAAAAAATTACAAATCATAAATTTTCAAGTTGTTTAACTTAATTAAATTCTTTAATTGTTAAAATGATAATGTCAGTTTTGAATAATTCAATTGACTAAGTGGACTTTTCAAATTATTTGATACAATGTGACATTTAATCAAATAAGACAAAAAAAGGACACATATAATATTCTTTTTTAATAATTGAATAGGACATTCAATTTTGTTTAAATCATATTTATAATTAATTAAATATGACATTAATTTTTTTTGGTTATTTTGATTAGTTGATTTGACCAACAACAAATTGATTAATCAAAATGGTAGTCAAAATGAATAATAAATTGATTCAATAAGTATGTAAATAAATAGGTTTAACTCACTGAAATACTTAGGTCATTAAATTAAATAGATACATAAGTAGGTTAGGTCAGTAGGTTAGTTAAACAAGTAAATAAGCTAGGTAAATAGATTACTTAGTCTGTGTACCTATGTTAAGTAGGTATGATAGGTAGGTGAAAAAAATATACAATATAGTTAAGTAAATAGATAGGTTACATTAAGTAACAAACAACCTAATAAGTTAAACCAATGTTGTGCAGATATATATTTTTTAATATATCCAAGGGTAAAAATATATTAAAAATTTCAACTTATTACTCGAAGGGTAAGGATATATTAACATTTTTTTTGCATTATGTTAGGGTCCAGATATTAAAAAAATATGGTTTCTGGCATATGGGTAAGGTATGGATGCCTTCTATCATATATTCATGGTTGGGGTAAAAAATGGGTATGTATCTTTTTATTTAATTAATTAAAAATTAAAAAAATTGTCCATGCTAAAATAATTTTTAAAGGTCCAAATTCAATGGAATGTAATGCATAAATCCTCTTCTAAAACTGTAAGGATTATTTTTAAAAACGAATTCAACTATTTAATGTTAAACATACACAAAATGAAAATACTATGAAACTTTTCTAAAAAAGATATACACTCTATATTCGATATATAATCACCATGTTCGATTAACAAATGAAGTATGATAAGATTAATGTTATGTGTACGACTTTTTTTTAAAAATGTTTAGTTTCCTTTTGGTTGGTATATAAATGGATGTTTGGGACCTTTGGAAACACCTTCATTTAATGAAAACAAGTTGTTGTACGAGTACAAAGTTTCATGGAATAAAATTATGAAGGGAATTGAAATTTTAATCTTGAAAGGTTTGGGCATAGTTTATGAATGTGTGAAACCCATGATAAGAAAATGGTGTGGCATAATAATTATACATAGAAAATAAAAAGGTGAATTTATTTTTTGTGTAAACAAGAACATAGATTGCCATAGCTATGTAATAAACATACATAGTTTTCCATCCTAAACCCGCTTGTGGTCTACAAGTCCATGAAAAGGTTAAAAAACCAAAAGAAAATAAAAAGTTTGTTATTTTATTGCATAAATTTATTTTTGAAATAGATGAATTTTTTTTATTCCATTACACAAGTTAATTTTTTTGGGTTTTAGTAAACACAATGCACAACAAATACCCTTGAGAACAAAATAAATTCAATAAATAAATTGTAAGAAGAAAACATTAAGTAAACACAAAAAAAAATTCCACAATAAAAGGTGATTATTCAATGTTGCCAAAACTTAATAATTTTAATTAATTTAATTTAATAAATTTAATTTTTAACATGAGACGATTATTGAAGTGTTTTTCTGACTTTTCTTTAGTTTCAGACAATGATGGAAAACTTTTTTAGCCTTTTATTCATGGATATTTACATTGTCAATGAAGTTTGTTAATTAATGCAAATTTCAAAACCACATCAATAGCAGAAGTTGGGAAAAAATGCCATTATGAAACAACAATGATGTAATTAGTAACACATAAGAACAACAATCCATATGGTGGCATAGTTAGGGTTTAAAATTTTAATTTTTTTTACCCAAATGCTAAAACATATCCGGTTTTGGGGAAGGGTTTTTAAAAATATATCCAAGGTTTTGAATAGGTTATAAATTTTTAGATTTACATATCCTAAGATATGCACCTCATTAGGAAATATTTATTTTCAAAAATTAGGTTAAGATATACAATATACCCTATCCATACCCGATGGGTATATCTGAATAAAAGCTATACTCGCACAACATTGGTTAAAATTATTAACAACCTAATATTCAATGATTACATGAACAAAAGAAACTTTTCCTACAAAAACAAATCTTTTATAAAATGTTAGTGCACATATTTTTCATTGATGTGTTTTGTTTTAATATGATAAATTTGATTCTTAACAAATAATATGTTATTAATGTTATCATAATAAATGACAAATACAACATCCAATAATTGTGTTAAATTTAAAAGTGAATTTATAACCAAATTATTTCACATGCAACCATTGTTGCACATTTGTATTCAACTTCCATGCTTGATTATGAAAACTTTGATTTTTTTTGTTGCTTCAATTAATAACATTATTCCTAAATTAAAACATGAGAAGACCCATTAATACCTTGTTTGAAATGTTGCCAAACCAATTAACATTGATTTACCCATGTATTTATAGTTAGTTTTTAACTTCATAAAAGATTCCATATTAAAACTTGTGTGCTTAATGTATTTGAATATGCACATAACTACATCCAAATGTGGCTTTCATAGTGTCTGCATGAACTAATTCATCACTTCAACTACATAACTCACATTTAACCTTTGTGAGAATCATGTAAATCAAATTATTTATCATGTGTTTGTACATGTAGTAATGTCCTTCACAAGATCATTTACATTGGACTTCACATTTTGTTATAATGGAATCAAAATAAGTTTGCAACTTGTCATCCATAACTGAATAATTTGTTGAAAACATGTTACTTTAATAATAACTGTATTCTTTTTGAAAATTTGATCACTTTAATGTCAAAAACCTAGTGTAATTTTTTCAAGTTCCCCATTTTAAACTTTTCTTTCAAAAGCTTCTTCAAATTAAAACTATTTATATCATTATCTTTTATGACAATTTAGTCATCAACATAAATAATTATGATTATAATCCCATAATTTGTCCATTTTACATAAAATGAAAAATCTACATTGAATATTTGGAATCCACTTATGACAAGACATTAACTTATTTTATTTAACCAAGCTTTAAGTATTTACTTCAAACCAAACAAGGTTTTCTTTAACTTGCAAACCAAATCAAAATGTGTTTAATCCACATAACTTAATGGTTGTTCCATGTGTTTATTTTTTACAAATTTTTATGTAGAAATACATTTTTATATTCATCTAATGTAAAGACCATCCTTTTGTTATTGTCATACCAGTTATTGTTTTATGCATTGTTGTCATTTTAGTAATGCATTATATATTTCTTCATAATTTATGTCATAGGTTTGAACATAACCTTTGGCAACAAATCTTGTATTCTATCTATTCAAATATCTATCCACATTGTGTTTGATCTTGTACAACGATTTGAACCTAATTATTTTTTCATCTTTGGGCAAAGTCATCAACTCCCAAATAACATTGGCATTTAATGTTGTCATCTCTTCATCCATGACATTTTCCCATTTGTAGTTTCTAATTGTTTAATTAAAACAAGTATGATTTACTTTTTATATGACCTTGATCATGTATGCATAATGATAGGCTACAAATCCATCATACCCAAAAGCCATTTGGCATGGTGTGAATATTCATATTATAGTACCTTTACCATTTTGGCATAAATTAAATTATTTTTTGTTTTTTTGAAAATTTGAATTATTATTTATTATTTGTGTCAAAATTTTAATAAAATTAAAAAATTCCATTGCTAGGGTTTGAACCCTAGACCTTCAAAGGCAAGGTCTTAACTTTGGAGTAATCTAGACACACTAAATTGTTCCATAACACTTAATCATTATGTTGATTATTGTATATAACCATTACTTGCTGAAATGTTCACAATTAAAAACAAAATGCTGAAGTTAAGATTTTAAATTAAGTTAATTATTCAGCAGTCTATTGTTAAAATGGTAAAGGTACTACAATATTTTAATATTGTTGTTAGGATTTTTCAAAGTTTTTTTTTTCTTTCAAACTTTAGGACTACCAATTGAATTTTTTTTAAAAAAAATCATCCATATATATTTTTAAGTCATTAAACTCATCATCCACATGAAAATGTTTGAATGATGTTGGAACACCATTATGAATAATGTTTGAATATTTCAATCTTCCTCTCCACGAAATATTATTGGACTTTTTAATGAAATATTTTTTTGATTCATTAATCAATTGTGCCTCTTTTTCTACATTTGGTGGAACATTATCATTTCGAATTTCTCCATTTTTTATTACCGTAGCCATGGGTTAGGTTCAACATTAAATAATTATTAAAAACCTTGAATGATTTTTTTTAAATTTATTTTTTTAACGTTGGTGTTGAAAAATGTGATAAAAACACATTGCAAATGATGAAAAAATGATAAATGCACCTTGAAAGTGAAAAAAATCTAAAATTTTGTAAAAGTTGGTAAAAAAAGTCATACTCTTTGTTAATCATTGAAAAAATGTCACAATATTGATGAGTATCCCCACATAGATTCAATCATAATTCATCTAATTAGTGATAATTTTTCTCTAAAAACATTAAAAGAGTAGTCAATAGGTAGAAATAGGTGAGGGGATGAGAGTGTGAACATTGAAACATAAGTGCCATTGGAATGCAATTGATTGCTCAAATTAATTTCATTAAAAAAATTCTTTGTTTTTAATGTGTTGAACTTGACTCAAGGCTACGATATTTTCATTGGTGAATACCAATTGCTCATTTCATAAAAAATATCTTAACTCATTTGTAAATTTCAAATGGGAGGGTTGAAACATTTATACTCATTTTGTTGTTCCAAGAAATATTCAAAAAAGATGCATTTTTCATTTTTTAATTTAACTTGGTTTTATCCTGATTAGGGACATGCACATATGCAATTCAACCGAATATTTTTAGTTGTGAGATATCTAGCTTTCTATTTATGAATTTATTTTCAAATGTCATGTAATGAACTGCTATTATAGTTGTTATGTTCATGATGTAAAACGAAACCATTATTTTTGCCCAAAAATAATTTGACAAATTCTTTTCATTTAGCATGACATGTGTTATTTTTGCTTGTTCTTTTTCAACAATTTCATTTTGTTTTGAGAATTAATTGCATGAATATTTCATTTGAACATCTCATTCTTTTAAATACTCGTTGAATTCATTTGAAAAATACTTTCCTTTTCATTAAACCTTGAACATTTTATGTTCATGTCTTTTTCCTTTTCAACCATTGTTTTGAAATTCAAAAATTGAATGAACACTTCATTTTTATGTTTCATGAAATAAACCCACACTTTTTTTCCTCCATTGATTCACAACTCTCATCATTCTACATTTTTTATTTTATTTATTTTTGTGAATGCTTGACCTTTGAAGCTATGAGATGACAATGATAATATCTAAAGACAAATATTTAATGGAAAATTATAAGGCACAATGTTTGTTCATAATGGCCTAGTGGAAAAATACCTTAAGTAGTGTATTTTTAAAAAAATTATGTAATAAATTGATCCACCAAACTAGTGAGAAGAGTCCTTTCCATTAATTCTTTTGGGCGAATTTCACCAAATTTTGACCCCCAAAATTATGATTTCAACCTACAAATTTTGATGTGCAGTGCCCAAAAGACAAGGTGCCACGTGGCCTCACGAGCATCCTAAACCCTAAACCCCTAAAGCATGCTAACTTGTGACAAACCCTAAACCTTAAACCCTAAATGTAACAAACCCTGCTTCTGTTGATGTTTCCAACTCTTGTGTAAGGATCGAGTGATGCTTGTTCAAGCAGAAGAAAGTCTGTTGTGTTTTAGGGGTTTGGGTTAAAGAAGAAAAAAGGGTGCGAGGAAGAAGAAGAAGAACAAGAAGAAGAAGACTAAGAAGATGGAGGGAGGGATCGGGGGTAATGTGCAGCAGGAGGAGGATTGGGTGATGATAGGTGTACTCGAGGAAGGAGGAAATAAAATTTAGGGTTTTTTGGTTTGTTTTTTGTAGTGGGTGAGGGGAAGAAAATAGGGTGCCGGAATCACAGATGGAGGGAGGCGCGGGAACCACCAGGATGGGAAGCAGGTCGTCAACCAGGCATGGACCGGCTTCTGTTTTTCAAGGAAAAGTGAGGAGATGGCGGAAATCGTGGACGCCATTTTCATCTCCGGCGCCCTCCGCCTCCAGCTCTCGAATTCTTCTGTACAAGTGGCTTCCCCTTGCGCCACCGTCCAATGCCAATGGTATGTCCTTCGTCGTGCCAGGGTTTAAAACCAAAGCTTTGTTGTTTAGGGTTCATGGCTACATTCGAGTGGCTTTAGATGCAACTCTCTCTCTCTCTCTCTGTGTCTGGGGGGGTTTGCTTGATGTTAATCATAGTGGGGTTTAGGTTTAGGGTTTAGTCAAGTGAAGCCAGATGGCGGTTCACTGGCTGCATCAGGCATCCCAAGTACGGGAATAGAGTGACTTCCGTGTGCTTTGGGAAGAATGGGAGTAGCAGAGGTGCTGCCCATAAGGTGGCTACAAGTTTTCTGCCTTCATTAGGAGATAGAAGCCTTGGGGGTGAAGATACTCCCAGTTAGGGTTTTTTGCAGACACTTCGTGATTCATCATATTTTCCTGTTGCAGCAGAGGAGATAAATCTTCTTATAGAGTTTCTGTTGCAAATTGATTTCCAGGAGGTAAGGAGGTCACCACTGAGGAAACAACACCACCAAAAGCTCTGCGGTTCTTGCCCGTAGGTTCTCAATGTGTTATATTTCTCTATGTGCTTTGGGCTGAGAATATCTGAGCAAACATGTCTACTCTGAAGCAAATATTTTTTTATGAGAACTTCAGAAGCTGTAAAGCTTGTATTTTTGCAGAAACTGCTCGCATTTGATGACAAGCTTGTTTTCTTGAGGTTATTTGATCTTGCAGTGCTGTTGTGTGTGATTCAGGTAGCAGTTGTGCAAGCGCAGAGAAAAGAAGAAGAGGAGAAGAAAGCAGCTGTGGAAGCTGAAGCTCTTAACCAAGAAGAGAGTGAGCAACCACAAGCTATGGATACTGTTGATGGTTCCCTGCATGAAAACATCCCATCTAATCCTTCAGAGGTGGAATTTGAGACTTTTTCTATCTATTTGGAAGTGTGCATTTATGTGGCTTCTAACCTGGTGGTCAGTTTTGTAATTTTTGTTGCTGGCTTTTACCTTAAGTGGTCTTCTTACTTGCAACAGCTTTCTTAACCCCTGGGATGTACCAGTGAGGTTTCTAGTAGATCAATTTGACGGTGATTATCACAATCATGAGGAGCATATGGCATGCACACTGACTGACTTATCATGATAGATTGTGATCTTCTTGTTCATCTCCTATAATGGATGTGACTATGAGTCCTGCAAATGGTTCTCACTGATGCAGTCACATGGGGCTCTGTAGGAGTTGAATGCAGTAAATGACCACAAGGAGTTAGGCACTGAGAGTTTGAATGATGAAAGCATACCGAAGTCTGAAGGAAATGGTCTTTTGTTAGATGCTTCAAAGGAGGGACAAGGGGCTGAAACGGTAAGCAATCAAACCAGAGAAGTGCTAATACCTCTGTTTGATTTCAGTTTATACCCAGCTTACTGCTGGTAGACATGCAGTTTTTTGGTGGTTTGCTCTACAGTACAGTAAAGTTGTAAATTGCAAGGGTCATGAGCAGCAGGTTGATTAAAGATTTTGCTCATTGGAGTTGTTCAATAACCATGACACTTTTGGTTGTGTGCGTAGGATGAGAATCTGGCCCAGCTAGACCTGGAGAGTGCCCACACAGAATTGGGTGCATCTTAAAGTCCTGAAAGAGTTTATGTCTTGGCAACCTCAATTCTTTTTTCTTGGTAGGTATGCACCTACCAAAGTTCTAACACTTTTGTACACTTGCAGACAACTTCACCTCAAAGAACACATTTATTAATGCCCATGTAAGTCTGAACATCAGCCTTCATTCTTTGGTGAATTTTCTTCACCATATTGCCTTACACCATGACTTTAAGAATGGAGATGAATTCAAAGTGAAAACCTTGTACAAATGACATTGGATAGCTCCTAGTGATATGAAACTGCAGATCGATATTTTTTTCAGATGAGTGATTTTAGAATTCCTTTCAGAGGACACAACACAAATGTGATTCATTTTCTCTTTTACAGATCAATCAGCAGAATTTGACCATAATTTGGTGAAATCTATTTTGATGAAATAAGCATGGCGGAAGAAATTCATACACAGTTTAGTTTACGTCTTTTTTATTCTCAACAGAAATTTGATGTTATAGTTGGTAGGTGCAACTTCAGAAGGCATCTTATCACAAATTTGTGATATATATGAGTCTGATATTGCTGTCACAAATGTGGCATTACAGATTGGGTTCACTAGTTGTTGGTTTTTGAGAAGTTTCTCAGTGCTACATGAGTCATGTCTGTGCAGTTGTTAATTCTTCTTTCATTCGTATGGTCTATTGTATGGTGTAGCCCATATAAAATTAGTTCTTGCAATCTCTTCATCCATGAAATCTCCTTAGTTTCGAGTATCTTCCTCGGCCCCTAGAAACTACCCTTGAAACCTATGAGCTTATAAAGTTGCATCAAACATGGGTCTAAATGCACCAAGGGCTCACTTTGCAAACTTTAAAAAATAAAAAATCCCAAAGCTTGCTCCATTAAAACTACCATTCAAAGGTACCCATCCACCCGACACTTTGTCTTCCACCCTAATTATATCAATTGTGAGTCTTACACCATATTGGGCATCTTTCCATTTCTCTCCCAACTCTTGGAGCCACTATATCCCATAACACTCTTCTACCTGCCATATCTTTACTACCATATGCCTATGATTCATATTCAGGCACTTCTTTGCTGAATATTCATTTGACGTTAGGCTATTTCAAATTTAGTTCTCTAGAATTTTAACTTATGAGGAACAAGTATGCAAAGTACACCTCTTTATTTTGTATTTTGTAATAATAACCCAATGTTTAGGACAATAAATAATTATTCAGAAGTTGAGAGTTTGATTCTCAACAATTTTGATAACTATCTATAAGAGTTCCCTTTTTTCAACTAGACTTTTTGCAAATAATTATTTTTTCATGTATCTCATTTCGACTAGTCCTTTTGTGAATTATTATTATTTCACACATCTCATTTCAACTAGACCTTTTGCAAAAATTATTGTTATTTCACACATCTCATTTCAACTAGTCCTTTTGTGAATTATTATTATTTCTTACATCTCATTTCAATTAGACCTTTTGCGAATTACCATTATGTCACCCATCTCATTTCAATTAAGCCTTTTGTGAATTATTATTATTTCACATATCTCATTTCAACTAGACCTTTTGCAAATTATTATTATTTCACGTATCTCATTTCAACTAATCCTTTTGCACATTATTATTTCACATATCTTATAACATCTTTAGCATTCCCTTTTCACCATTTCTCTTGCAATTTGTAAACATGTCGAGCTTCAAATTTGGTTGATTTCAAAATTACAAAATAAAATAACAAATTATGTTGATTTTTCCCCTGCCCTATTAAGAACCGAAAAACCCTGTCCCCTTCTTTCTTGGCATTCTTCCTTGCTCATGGGTGTACGTAGTTAATAATAAGCCCGAGGGTCGCTCCAACTAGGGTTTCCGAAACATGACGTTTGTTTGGCTTATTGATTGGGAATGCCATTTGGTCAAACTTATGTTGTAGGTATACAAGCCAATATTGTGGAATATTCAAATTTTCAACATGAAATCTTCATAATAAATTAATTATTTGAGAGAGATTTGTTGAAGCAAATACAACAAGTCTTGCACTACAAGTCTATCAAAAGCCTTTGAAATTCAGCATGCTACTATTAAATAATTAGGGAGAGGTCAATAAAGTTTGGTTGTGGGGGGGGGGTGGGGGAGGAGAGGGGGGGGACCAAAACTATAAGGTGCACTTGACTCTCTTGAGGCCCAGCAGAAAACAGCCCATGATCCATGTTGTGGCACATGACAAGGAAGCAAACCCATTTTGTGTTCTGAAGCTTTGAAAGTGTAAGTAAGTAAGTAGGTGTTGTTGTTGTTATTATTATTGCTGCTTCAAATAAAAACAAAGGTCCCAACAAAGGGACTTTAGCCAAGAGAGAAAAAAAAAAGAGGTTGGTTAGGTAGCAGCTTCCCCTGTAGCATGACTTCAATAGTAGTGGCAGGCAAGGATCATGCAATGAATGATACACAGCCTCTCTATATTTGGAGAAATAATGAAATGATGCAAAGCTCAATGTGTTGCACGCCATTGTAGAAAAAAAAGGGGGAAAAAAAAAACCTAAAAGAAAAAACCTTCCAACTCCATTTTTGGAGAGGAAAACAATTTCTTTTTTAGAGGCTTTACTCAATGGGTTTTCACTCATTATTTCTATGATTAATGTCACCTCTAGGTGCTAAGGCACCTTATGTCTACTTGTGGTCACCCCATGATCTATGCATCTACCATCACCTTGTGGTCTTTGACTCTTTAATTCAACTATTCATTTTGTGCTTTAAGTTGGGTTAACATTCACAAGTGGGTTCATTCGAAAAATGTCAGGTTAAATTTGACTATATCATGAAGGAACACTTAATGTAAAGTTTGAAATCTACGTGTGTCCAATGACCATTTCTTGGGCAAGTATTAAATAATTATTCCATTTATTTTTATCAATTTATTATTATTTAATTTTAAATATATATACATATTGAATTAAATATTAATTCATTATTATTAATTATTTAAAATTATAATATATTTTAAAGTATTATAAGTAAATTAATTATTTGAATAAAATGTATCTTATTTTTAACTAATTAACTTATCATTTTTACCTAACAACCAATATATTGCACCTTATATTTTTACTCATGTATTTTATTTTATCTTTTACTACCTATGAAATTATGCCCCTTATTTCATGGATTCTTGCACCCTTGGGCTTACACTTTATATGCCATGCAACTTGTTTCGTACCCCATTGCATTATATACTATTCACCTATTGTAATGCCTTGACATATTGTCAACCATAAAAGAAAATTGGGGATATTTTTGCATTCTTTCTATGTATGTTTAACCTTGGACCCCATTCATTTATGACTTGTTAGATAAGTCATTCCATGTGCATTTTCTTCATTTGATTTGTTTTGATTCTCACTTTGAAATTCTCAATAAACAAGTATGGATCTGAAAATGTGGATTTACCTTTTGATTGTTCCCAACAAACAACCCTTTGCATTATCATGCATACTACCACCTTCCATGATTGCATTTGTATCATTGGGAAAACGATTGCCTTTGAAATCCATTTACACATCATGGCCATCTTCATTTAAACATTTTTGCTTATATATACAAAGCATAACAACGGTGACAAAATTTTGTTCGATGGTGCTTAAATTCATATTTTACCATTAACATGATGACATCAAATATCAAATTGATAATATGAACTACAAATCAAACTAGAATGCAAAAAAAAATTGAACTTTTTTTTTCATTATAAAAGGTGCCAAATTTGTATGGGAATTAATTGGTGAGTTAACCTAATTGTGGTACACCACCGAATTAATTAGTTAGAATCAAATTGGTTTGCTTTTGGGGTGTTCTAATGTCTAGCTTCATCCAAATGTTTTTTTACCTTGCATAAATATTGATATTTGTTCAATAGCATATTACTCCAAGTAGTGTGAGTATAAAGTGAAAACATGATGCAAGATTTATCAACCAAGCATCCTTTGTTTATTGGGGGCATATAAACAACTCCTTTTGGAAAATAGTGGGGTACCCACACAACAACATTGGTTTACACTATTTTCTAACCCGTGGGCCATGGTCGTTCCATGATAGTGTGTTTGTTTGGTCAGTTAGTTTGTCGAGCGGTCTATTAAACCTCTTGTTCCCCACAAACCATGGTTCATCTAACCTTTTAACGAGTTTTTTAATCTTGTTGCTCGGTTGGTCCACTAAGTGGATAAAAAGCCCGTGGGCTTTTTGTCCACATAGCTGACATGATTCCCATTTGGCCATTAACAAATTCAGTTTGGGCTGTCAGTTGTTAGTCCATTGAATCAGTTAAACCCAAGACACTCTAAACCCTAAACCCGGTTAAACCCTAAACCCTATTATGGGGGTTAAACCCTAAACCCCCACAAAACCAGTTGTCCATTGTGCAAACTGGGTTTTAAGCTTTTAAAGAATTTAACAATTTTTAACAACCTGAACAGAGTTGTGAACAGAAGGAAGGTGTACACCACAGGTATAGGTAGGGTTTAGTGGTCCCCAGTGCCAACTTCCCCCCCCACCCCATATGATGCAAAGAGAAAGGAACAAAGGAAAGAAAGCAAGATCCCACCACATACATATATAAGCTCAAAAGTGTCAAATAGACCAGCCAAGGTCCATAAGTGGGCTGCATTCTATGAAGTGCAAATGATGAATGCTCTTGTTTGCTTTCCAAGGAAGAAAATGCTTGTCTTTGGAAAAGCATAATTTAACAACTTTTTCAAGTTCTGCTTCCTTCATAATTGGAAACTTGGTTCACAAACAGTTATTGTCTGCACTAATTTCTCTCTCTCTCTCACTCGCATCTCTCTCTCTTTCTTTCTCTCTCTCTCTCAAAAGATCCCAAACCAATCAAGGTTAGGGTTTAGGGTTTATGGGTTTGAATTCTCACCCCACTTCATGCCACACTCTTGGTATCTTTGGAATGCTCTCGATGAGTAGGGGTGCACCAACTTGGTTTGAGACTGTTTGGAGGTATCGTGTGGAAGCAATTGATTATCGAACCATTTTTTCAATGAACACTAAATAAAATTGAAACCAAAAAACTGTATTGGGGGATTTGGGGGCGATCTTGGTGTTGTTGGAAAGCCCTTGGTGAGTGAGTCAGATTTAATAGAGTGTATTTCAAAAAAATTGAGAACTAAGGTGCGGAAGATATTAATTTTTGAGTCAATTTTCTTGATAGAAATTCAAACAAATTGCAAAAATTGGGTTTGGGAAGGAAAAAAAGGTCCACTTTGACCTGGGTAACCAACCTTACATTGGGATGGGTAACCAACCTTACATGGGTTAACCTTGGACCACCAGGGGCCCACCACTAGGGCAATAATAAAAGGCCATTTCTGCATGATGAGGTTAGTAGGCCAAGGTAAAAAAAAGTCACCAGTAGTAAATAAGGTGGCTGGTAACCAAAACAAGAGCAGGGAGCAGAACAGAAAGGACGGTCAGGCGTTGTGGCAGGCGAGGAGGAGACATAATTGTCTGGCCACCAGGAGACTGGTCGCATTTGAGGAGGCAAAGACAGGGCTTGGTTGCTTGTTAATAAGTTGCAGGGTTTGTTTGTTTGCCAACAGCTGAAATCATGTGGACGCCCTTTTCTGTCGGTATCGTACGGGAAAAGGTCTCTGGTTGGTTCCAAGGTGATGCCTTTAGCTACCCCTTTATTACCCCTTGTTCATTACTATTTATTATTTTTACTCACTACTAATTATTACTGCTCATTTACCATTATCATTTCGGTTTTTTTAATTAAAAAATCAATTAAATAAATAAAAAATAAAATTCGTGAGATACGTGAACTGGCCATCCTCCACATGAAGACTTTAGCCATATTTGGCTACAGGACAGATAGAAAAAGTAGAATTATTTTTTATTGGAAACCTTGCTATGTACTGGCGACATGCCAGAATCTACAGTCTAAATATGGCGATTTCAGCCTCTTTTTATTTCCCTTCCAAATGTGGCGAATTTGGGGGCTTTTTTTTTTCCAATGTCGGGTGGGTATGTGATTGGACACCAAATACCCATCGGGTATTTGACTGGGTATATATATATACCTTCCTATTGTGTCTTTGCCATTTGCAATGTCTCTATGTCTTTATTGTTTTCAATATATATTTTTAAAATTTATTTTATTTTATTTTATTTTATTTTTGGTTTCCTTTAATGTGTCGTTGATCACACACATTGATGCACCCTAAACCTTACAAGTGTCAAACCAAGTTTTTTAGTGGCGACAAATCAAGGTTTTACAATGCAACATGCATTTGTTGATAAAGTAGATGACGGTAAGTGGTTAAATTCCACCATCCAATTGTCTTTTCTTTTGCCTTTTAACGAATGTGTGTGACCAATGGGTTTGGGATGTGTTACTTTGAGTTCTATCATTTCTTAAATGGCAATTTCCTTTGGCCAACTGACCTTTGTGCTTGTTTTTTATTGTTGAACACCAAGCTTGATTATGTTTGATAAATTTCACTTTCTTATGAAAGTGCAAGAACAATTTCTTCATTTTATGATGGCCTAAGCTTATATGTTCAACTTCTATTGAACAATGAAGCCCTTATCTGCCTCATTGCTTTCACTATGAAACACATTGAAGCAACATGGGTGGATGGAGAACTTTTTTCATGTTCTATGTTTTATCACCTCTCCTAAACTGTAAACCTCAACGTCTATCCCTTAAATTTTTCACCTTTACAAATTTTCTTTTTCACCTTTTCACAATTCAACATTTGCATTTAGTTGGTTGTTTGTTGTTTTGTTTCATTTAAACTTGTGCCTATTATTTAAAGATAGAATAGCCCATAGCTTTTTCTTCATCTCCTATTATGAATTCTCATGATTTTAATTCTAATGAGGACATTCCTTAAGTTGATTTTGTAGGATATGACAATACTTACAATGTTGTCGACATGGAATAAGGCTAGTAAGGTGGAAAATATATTGTTGCTAATGATCAACCACACATATTTAAAATGTTCTTAAAAAATATGCGAAAACAAAATGTTGTTTGAAAGCCACATGGTTGCAATTCAATCACATGGGTTTTTTAAAGTAAATAATAGTCAATTAATGGATTTGTTTCAAAATCAAATCATGAGGTGTTGAAGTGATGTTAAAATCTAAAAATCTTATCTTATGCACTCATGTTGTTTGCCATAAATCAAATAGCATAATAACCATAAAAAAACATGTTGAGCAAGACCATGGCATCTTATTGAAAAAAATTCAAAAAGATGTAAATAATTTCCCCAAAAGTTCCATTCTATCATGAGTTCAACAAATTATGGGCAAATGTATTTGCAAATGCCATTTTTCAATTTTTTTCTTCTAAAATAAATTTGAAAAAAATGATGCAACACATATTGGAATGTTGGAAGATCTAATGGTGTTTGTGGTTAAAGGGTTATTGCTTACGAAGACTATTAAATCCATATGAGTTGTGTTTAAAGGTTGTGTTCCTATATAATAGGATGGCTTTTGTGGAGAAAATTACACCTGCATTGGTTAATTACCTATTAACCACATGTACATTTTATATATGGATGTCAAGATGGGCACACGATGTTTTTGGTGCCATTATTAACTCTCTCAAGTGATTGAAAAGCAAAACATGTCACTATTGGCCTATTTGAGGTGATAAAACACCAATGTGACAACTATGGTTCCAAAATTGTAGCAATTTTTGGACAAGTTTTTAATGACTAAAACGATTGTTACTTATGTGAAGGATGAAGAGTCTACCTTGCAAACTTGTGTAAATGCCTTGAATTCAATTGTATCATGTCGTAACTTGGCCATGTTGTCCAACCATTTGATGGTTCATGCTTTGGACATGCATATGTGTCCATAGATGACAAAGAGGTTTATGGCTTGAACTATGTATTTATAAAATATGTTCAAGCTAATGTCCATAAATGCATTACTTGGTTAAAGAAGTTTAACAAGGATAGGCAAGATGGGATAAAACTTGTATTGATTTTGAATTAAGACTCACAAAATTAAACATGCTTGTGAAAACCAAGTACACCCAATTTGATTTTCTTTTGTTAAAATCTAATAATTATTTTTAATCTATTTATTGTGATTGGATTCCTAGAACTTAAATTTTAAGATGCTTTAACTTTTCAATGTGCCATTGCATTATGTTATAATAGACAAATTGTAACACACTATATAGTCAATATATGCCCTCTCTAAGGATGTAAATTGTTGTTTTGTCACCAATGGTGAATAGTTGTGTTATGAACCAAAATCATAGTCATTCATTATTCACAAATGCCTTACAATTTATGATTTCAACTTGTTGGGAAATTTGCAAAGAAATTTCATTTCTTTGTGTTCTAATACCCTAGTTGAAAAGGACATTTTGGATCATGAGTTGTAACAATTCATGATTCACATGAAGCAACAAGTATTAGAGGCATTTTTACCCTTTTTCTTTTTTGTGCGCATTTGACAAGGAAAAGAAGGCACAACATGTTGGCATTCATGTTTGATCCAAGGTTTAAAACATGCATTTGGTTAACATTTTTTTCCATTAGGAAAATGTTGCCATTGTCGTTGTTGAATATGATCAAAAATAGTTATTACCTTTATTAATTGAAGCACACAAGTTGTTGATGTGTACCATGTTTACATAACGTGACAAACTTCAATCACAATTACATTTAAAAAATTTCTTTAGATAACACAAATTGGTGAAAACATTTTAAAAAAACATTGTGTCAAGAGAACTTGTTAAAAGATTCTTATTTTATTGATGTAAAAGGATGCAAAATGTGATTTATTCTAGTGGTTAAAAAAAAACATAAATTTCCAACTGTTATTATATTAGCATGACAAATGTTTGGCATTTCAGCTAAGCAAATCAAAATAAAACACATTTTTTCCATTATTAGAATCAACACTACCATGCGTTGATCAAATTACATGTTTTAAAGTTTCATTATGTAGAATGTTTTGCTTTGTGTTGTGTATTAATTTTCACTTGTGTGTGAGTGATTCGGTTTTCTATCGTGTATGTGTTTGCTATGTGGCTTCTAGTTGTATGTCTCTTGTTTGTGTCTTATGTTATGAACTTGTTGCATGGCTTGAAGACAATATTAATAGTTTAAAATGAGCCACAACTATTGCCACTTTTTGCCACTTCCTTTTTCCCACATACTTCACTAGATTAATGTGTGTTTGTGTCATTTTTTTATGGCAACTAATTAATTCAAAATGAACCACAATTTGTGCAATTTCTTGTGTTTTGTTTCCTGTAAGTTTTATTGGATAAATGGGTGGTTGGTGTTCGTGTTGTGTCTTATGGTTGTTTGTGCTTTGTATTCTATGAATGTGCAAGTGACTTGAGAGCACAATTGTTTTCTATTAGTTTTCAATCCTATGTGCATGTGTTTTTTGTGTGCAAAAATTGCAAATGTGTTTTGTTGTGAAAATAATATGTTGTATGTCTTTTTAGTCATATGTGATTTATTGATCTTTTGCTTTGTGTGTTTTTTGGGTATTGTTTTTGTATGCGTTTTGTGTTTGCAATCATTTGTGGGTCATCTTCTGTTTCCATTGTCTGTTTTGTTTATTTATTGTGCGTCTTTTGTTTATTATGTGAGATGAATGTGCCACTTGACTTATTTGTGGTTGGTGTCTTATGCCTTTAGATTATCCTTGTTAAGTTCAAGGATGTGAATCAAAGGGTGTAAAAGATACAACATGTTGGAGCAAAAGGGGAGTTGCCAAAAACCCATAAAATTGACAAAAGATATTCATTCTAATGCTTCAATATTTGAGGTAGTTTTAGAAATTTAGATGTAATTATATAATAAAAGTTACAAAAACATTCATGTAACCTATGAGAACTTTATGGCTTGGAGTTTAAAAATTAGGGTTTTTTTTTTCTTCAAACATTCGGGTCAAGGTAGTTGTTAAATAATGTAATTCTTATACTACTTGGGTATTTGGTAAAAAAGTCGTGTAATGAATTGGAAATATCATTAATAAAAACCCCTATCCTTGCCTCATACTTGCCCAACCCTAGGTTTCAAAAGCTCAAACCTAGGCCATTCTATAAAAAACCCTAAAATAAAAAACTTGAACCAATATGGTTCTTAAATTACCTTTTACAACCTACATCTAACTATTATTTTAAAAATTAAATATCGACCCCACACTAGTTTTTCCCCCCCAAAAAACCCTTTTGTCAAAGTCCCAATTTATTATTATTATTATTATTAAATTTGGGTCATTAAGTGGTGAAATTTCACCACAAGAAAACATCGCATGATTATCAAGTGGTTTTTAATCCAGATTTTAATTTTTGAGGTTTTGAATGAATGATTATTGTGATTGAAAAGGTTGATTATTTAAGGTTAGACAACATATGTTAAGAACTCTAAAGCAATCATTAAACATGTATGATTTTTTCCCAGTTGACGACCCAAAAAGAAAAGCTAGTGCAAAGGAGTTTTTTTAAAGAATGGTCCAAAGTCACCAGATTTGAAGGAAACAAAATTTGAGATTGCCAAATTTAGACAAATGGGTTTTGACATGTCCCCAAAATATATCACAATTCCTAAATTTTTGTACTTTCTTCTTTGTAGCCAAATTTGGCTAAGTCCTCTTGTGGATGATTGCCACACTACTACTACCTCACAAAATTGTAATTAAAAAAGCCATGTAGATATAATCACTTGATAACTAAGTTTTGAACATGTGTGATTTCCTTATGCCTAGCAATTTTTTGAAAAATATGATATCAGTTGCCTTCAACGTCTATCAAGTTTTTTTCAAATACCATAATTTCACAAAATAGCAAAATCTCTCATTAAGGATAGGACTTAGTTTGAGACCTAAGAGCATCCCCAGCAGTGCTCAGTATGTCGCTCTGAATATTAAAAATTTAACGAAGAAGAGTCAAAACATGGGCGTTTGGTTGAGCAAAATGGTTTTGGCCCAGCATATGTGCACAGTTTGCTGAGGCTGGCAAAAGGTACAACAAACCTGCCCACCTGCTAAAGAAGAGTGTAATAAATATGATCTGACTGATCTTCCCTGGTTTTGAGTGGCGTTTCATAATGCTTGGTCCAGATGGTTTGCTGCTGCTCCCAGCTATTTGCAGTCTCAGTTTCACTGAATGGGCAGGGTAACGGGGTTGCAAAAAAAAAGTAGATAACTAAACTTGGATGTGAGAAATATTTTTGCAGGGGTCACATACTGAGCAGAGCTGGTGACTCTCTGACACCTTCAAATTAACACTAGTGATTTTGATTATAAGTAATAGCGATAATATTTATAATGAATGACAATTGCTATTAATAATGGTAACAATTGTAGTATTGATATTTACCTATTGACAATTAGTCTTTTTTTTACCTCATGATCACCAACAAAACTACCCAAAGAAACAAAGAACAAAAAAAAGGAAGCCACGACAACAACAACAAACACCCGGATCATTATTTGAGCAGAAGAGCTTCAAAACCCTAGACAAAGAGATGGATGAGAAGAAGTCAGCTTCTACACAGATCACTATAATTTATATATTGGAACTATGAAGTGTGATGATGCTTTTAAAGTAAGTTATGTTTATAATTGATTTATATGAATTTGCATCTTGAAGATAACTTACTTAAATGTCATCACATTTCATGTAGCAGACCACCAAACACTGCCAAGCAAAAAATGCACATGATGAGAGTGGCAAAACACTGGGCAACATATTCTCTCCCTTCTGTTTTTTCTGTCTCTTCAGCTTTTGCTTGCAGTCCGACATATCATGTTGCAAGCTTTTTTTTCTCTCTCAGCCACTATGTATATATATATATATAGATGCATATAGTTGTCATGTGTTTTGACAGCTTTATAAGTAAAGCCCAGTTCCATTTTTAATTTTTTTTTGTACAATTCAAATATTCTTTCTCCCAACTCTTTAGGGAGGAGTCCTTGAGGATTATTGAAACATCCCCCCCCGCACCCCCCCCAAAAAAAAAGGCTATTAATGATTTATCTAATGCAACTATACTTGTCTTCTGCAATGCAATTATTTATTTTTTAGTTATATGAAACAAAAAATAATTGCATTAAACAAAAATAGTTGTATTAGACAAGTAGTTTTTTAATATCAATTTTTCTTCTATTGGCCTGTGATGACTTGATGAGGCAACATTATCCTCACTTGTTCCCAACCATTACAAAAATGCATTCACATCATCATCATCAGTTGCTCCCAACTGTACCATAAGGCATTCTCCTCAGTTGGGTACAACTGGAGGATCCGAGATTATGCATTCTCTGCTGATAATGCAAGTTTTGGAGCTGGAGACCTCCTCTCTTTGACCTGACATCATGACACAGTGCTTGAGCAACTCTACCGATGCTCAGTATGTGATCCTGCAAATGAAAATTGGATGTCAAAACATGCCAGTTTGGCTCAGCACTTTTTTGCACGGTTTTTGCTGAGGCTTGTAAGAGGCAGCACACAGCAAAGCTGAACCCTTGCCAGAGAAAAGTGTAATAAATATGATCTGACTGCCATTCCCTGTTTCTGATTGGCCAATCATATGGATTGCTCCAGGTGGTTTTCTATGAATTGTCTCCTATCCATTGAAGTCCCAGTTTCAGTTTGATGGGCGGGGACTGGAAATAAAAGTAAAATAACGAAACTTGGATGTGAGAAATGTTTCCCAGGGTCACATACTGAGCACCAATGGAGCTGTTCAAAAAGTAAATTTCTGATTGATTATAAACGAAATGCATTTGCACTTCCAGTTAACACGCAAATGATCAAAGTTGACAATGTCATCCATAGGCCTCCTCCTGCCACAGACGAAGGGACCCCGAGCTCTTATTGGCTCATTTTGCATTATTCCAAGCGTTATTTTTAATGGCAGTCTGCCTGGGTTTGGTTCTTAATTCTGATGAAGCATTTTAAACCCTAAACCTAAACCCTAAACCCTGGGCTTCTGGTGGAGTCTGGCCAAGCCCGGGTGCCAATGTATTCTTTAGACCTAATTCAGTGGTAAGTAAAATAAGTACACTTTCAGACTGTTTTCCTTCTTAACCTTTTGTGATGCCAGTTGTTTGCATGGCTGTGAAAAGAGTGCCAAATAGGATAAAGACAAAAACTTTTGGGTGAAGGAAGTTGGGACTGGTGTGAAAGCAAAAAGGCAACCAGTAGATGGCCTATTGCAGCAACCCAATCACATGATTCAGAGCCACGAAAAGCAAGCCAGTGTGAAACCCCACACCCCACCCTTAATCCCCCCAATGAGCATCAGTTTTGTTCTACAGCTTAGGTAGTAGGAGATTCAGGTTCTAGTTGATCTTATACTCTGCAGCTGCACATGGAGTTCAAGTTGGATCTGTGATCCTACTAGGTACAATTAGTAGGTACCTAGTTAGCTTACAATGTTTTCTTTTGCTTCTTCTTCTTCTTTTAAGAAAAAAAACCTTGTCTCTATGTATGTTGTAAACATAGACGAGGGTTATAAAAATCATTGTATTAATTAATATAAAGAGGGTGTTGAATAGGCTTGTGTGTGTGTACCAACGGGTGCAGAAAGAAAATGGTATATGGCTAATGATATTAGCTCGAGGATTGCACAGTTGGAATTTTTGTTTTGTCTTTGCTTATCTTGAGTGGACAAAGAGTTCAAATGTGTTATAATAAGGTTGTGGTACGTTTGTGAGAATTTGAGACAACCAATGAAAGTGGTAGAAAGGTACCAATTTATCTTCAATGTTCAGCAAAATATGGATTGTGTGTAAGCTTGAAGCATTTGTTTGTTTGTTTGTTTGTTTTTGTTTTGTTTTTTTTCCTTTCCTCCAAGATCAATGGAATTGCTGGATTTGATGGTTTGAATTTGTTTTCTAAGTTATCTTGAGTGAGCTAGCAATAAATAAATAAAACCCCATATAATAATTTAAAAAAAAGGCAAGGAGAGGAAGCTATTCACAAGAAGTACAAGACAAATAAAACCCTAAGAATACAAGTCAATCATGAAAGAACATAACAATCAAGACACCACTAATACACTAATAAAATAGAAAATCATGAATTAAAATTTTAAAAAAAGGCGTCATCTATCACAAATCGGCTAGCAATTAGGATACCGCTAATACACTAATAAAATAAAAGACCATGAATTTTTTATTTTTTTAAAAAGGCACCGACTATCACAAATGAGCTAGCAATCAAGACAACACTAATAAAATAGAAGACGATGAACTTAAACAAAAGAAAAGAAAAAGGCATTGTCTATCACAAATCGGTGAGCAATGGAGGTGCTATTATGGTTGAATGTGTAAATAGTTAGTCAGAGACACACATGGGTTCGTAGCACATTACTCGTAATGTGCACTTTGATCCTTTTTCTTTGTTCCTTTCAGGATTGGCTTTGAAGGGTTTGGACACAACATGCTTGGTGTCTTTTGCCTGTACACACACACACACACACACACACTCTGCCTCTGTCATTGAACACTGGATGGATCATGCATTGTTGCCCCTTTTTATCCATATCCATAAAGCCCCCTAAAACCCTAACCCTAACGCTATAAAACTGCAGACATGAGATGCTAAACAACAACACCCCCAATGAACTTTTCTGGGTGTCAGTCCTGCACTGCTACTAGGTATATATGGTTCTACCTGCAGGGTGGGACTGATGGCAGGAACTCCTTTTTTTAATATTAATTAATTAATTAGATAATTAATTAAAATTTTAAATGAAAATTCTCTGGCAGTTCTGTCCCACCCACTTAACCTGGACAGGATTGCTGTTTGTAGTACAGGGGGGCAGTTTCAGCACATGTCTGTGAAATAATTAATTAATTAATTTTGAAGATTCTATTTTTGAAAAATAAAATATTCCTGAATATTTCAAACTATTCTTGATTTTTCACTTTTTAAAAAATCTTTGAGAAAATTATATTCTGAAAATTTCAGCATATGTATATATATAATTTGTGCAAAAGTGATCAAGGTGGTAGGTTAAATAATCGTTTACCCATCCCCACCATACACATATGCTCATTTTTATCTATAAATTTATGGTTGGGGGAAAATTAATTTTTAAAAGGGCTCATCCCCATTCCCCCACCCATAAATAGGGAAAAAATCGTCAAAACCCTGCAAAACTTTATTAATAAACACACCACTGACTTGGAAAATGTACAAAGGTATTAGGGAAAAAAAAGGGGAGAAGGGGAGAATTTAAAGGGTAAAAATAACTGAATCTTGTGCATACCAACTTACAAGGCCAAACTCAGTTTTATATTAGAGTTATCTGTAAAGTCAGGCGATTATGGGAGCAGAACGGCCAGTTTTGACATAATAGGGCATCAAATATGTAACTGGTAATGAAAATTTTACAAAAGGAAATAACTGGGACCCAAAGTCTATTATTTAAAGGTTATGTTCCATCCAAAGTATTATGTACATGTTATTATATTGTTTATATGTCTTTGTTGCTGGTGAAG
>Ga0209611_10003434_pt1 | contig 27495 bp, 21 predicted proteins | sample S1TSphgellanicum_3_FD_187693 | JGI IMG/M metagenome (GOLD analysis project Ga0209611, IMG submission 187693) | Host-associated microbial communities from peat moss isolated from Minnesota, USA - S1T2_Fc - Sphagnum magellanicum MG (SPAdes) (version 2) | ecosystem: Host-associated > Plants > Peat...
TTTTTTGGTCACATCATTTTATTTTATGTTTGCAATTCAAGCTTCATTCTTAGTAAACAAAAATCATTATATTCAAAGGGCAACAACTTCTAAGGTTTCAAGTTTCCATCTTTAACCTTCTTGTTTTGATTAGGTCTAAAACTCTTTTAATTTTGTGCAAGGCATTTTGGTATTTTGCTCATAATGGTTTCATTTTTAAAATATTATAATCTTCACCTCCTCCAATTCATGGACAAAATGATCTAGAAGTGTTACAACTATAAATTCAAAAGGAAAAAACACCAACATGGCAAAGATGAATGAAATTATAAAAACCTTTGGCATGAAACGAACATGCATAAAAAAACTCAATGCGTTTTTATGCATTGCCAGGATAAGTAATGTTGTCAAAATTAGAACCTATTGATTAGTAAGATCAATTAAATGTCAGAAAAAGACTTGTCAATGAAGGTGTTTCAACAAGAAATCAAATACAATTTTTGACATATGGTAGTTGTTAATTTTGTAAATTCCAAAATCCTTACACATTGAATTACTAACTAGGTTGTGCTAATGAATGTAGAAGTGAAAATCAAGGTTATCAAAGATGTGGGGTGGAGCTTCATGTATTTGAATTATACAACTTCCAAAAGAGCTAAGAATTTTCAGTGATGATTCCACACAAGACACTATGGAGAACATCTACCAAGAATGGGTACAATTGTTCAACACAAAATTCTTATAGAGCTTGAGAATCTTGAGATGGTGCACCTTTAAAATGTTGCCACTTGAATATAAACCTCTAAAAGGTATATTGTTACAAGAATTGGAAAATTTTGGGGAGAAAAACTTTAATAACCACATAAGAAAAGATGATATGACATGAACAATATCCTATCATATGCCACTTATGTGGCAACTTGCTTCATCTTTTAAGTGATTATAAAAAAAGTTGTTCATGAAAAAATGCATCAAGACACATAATAGACATCGACAATAAAGGGAAAAAAAATGTTAGTAAAAGGGAAAGAAAAGAAAATCAAACTATTGGAAAGATGCATAGCAAAGCTAATTTGGTATGTAAACTAGAAAGGAGGTTCTAGGTCAAAAAATCTATCAAAAGAGCCTAAAGGTAAACAATGTAAACTTTATAAAAATGGCTAAGATGAAACAATGGGAGAAATAAAAAAGTGCCCCACCCAATGATTGAATTCAACACCAACTAGAAAATTCACAAAGTATGGCAAGGAAGGAGTTTTTTGTTTTTCCACAAGTCCATGCCTAAACAAGTGCATTCAATTAAAGATTATAAGTCAAGAGCAATAGAAACCCTATAAGGATAGCATATTACAAGGTTTGATAAGGCCAAAAACATGGAATTAAAAATAAAATATTTAATATGAAAATCAATTAGGTTGAAAAAACACCAATGAAACTCATTCCCATGGTTTGGTCTCCCATGAAGGTGGGGGATAACAAAAGATCAACAATTCAAATGGAGAGTTTTGAAAGAAAAGAAGGAAATGAACAAATTTAATTTTACAAACAACCTCCATAATGGTGGATGTGGACACAATGTTGAAAAATATTAGCAATTCTAAGGTTATCCTTGAAAATGCACACTCAACTTAAATGACAAAAATCCCACAATGAAAAAAGCTAGTGGAGAATATACAATTTCATAATAACTAGTGGAAATTCCATTGCCTCACATGATTCAAAGCCACCCAATTGGATCTATCTTGAACAAAAGAGCTTTCACAACCCCTCAAGTGAAATTAGTAAACCTCCTTACCTATCTACCAAGAAATTAACCTAGGTTAATTAAGAGGAGGTAAAATTATTTGAAAAAGAGTTAGAGTTGTTTGAAAAAGCTATTAAATTAGCCCCAAACATTCAAGAACTCATAAAAACATGTGGAGATCTTAGATACTCCTAGGACAACGTAAGAAATGGCAACAACATAATGACACCATGTTTGATAAATTTTATATCTTAAACTATTTCTTTAAAAATCAAAATAATCAAATTTCTTGCTACACAATTAAAAGTGATGGGTAAATTTTCTCTACCATCCAATATCTCGTGTAATGGAGTTTCTAGACATTACTTCAAGGTGTCCATTTTGCAAAATGAACATTAAGCATTTTGAAAAAATTATTGGAAAGTAAATCCACAACTTGCGGCATGCCCAACCAAAAGGTTTCATTTTTTTCTCAAAGATGAAAGAAATTATTAAACAATTACAAGGCATATTTTGCAAACATATAGTAGTTAACTTTTTAAATGAAAAAGTGGAGTGAAGGTGCAATTTGGAACTCATGCAAGGGGACCTACAAATTATAATCCATGACCATGAACTACAACAAAGTGTGGGATTCTTAAGAAATAAACTCAAATATTTTGAGAAGGTGAAGGTAGTAGGTCAAAAGATCCAAGCCAAAATAAGGTGGAGGTTCAAAGGCAACATCTTTGTTGTAGTAAAATTGAAAAATAGCAAGATGGTTATTTTGGCTTTCAAAGATGAGGAAGGGTTTGTAGTAATTAAGGGGAACAACTATAAGAGATTTGTTGTTACTTGTATAACAAGTTGTACAAGGCTTACAAAAAAACACAAAGCAAGTATAAATAAAAACCTTGATTCTTGAAACATTCCTGAAAAAATTCATAAAAGTTGTGAACTTTATATTAATCAATCCAATCTCCATGGAGAAGTTTCATTCAATTACAAAATCAATGGCAAAGAGTAAATTCCATGGCCTAAATGGGGTTATGGCAAATTTTATATATGAACTTTTGTGACTTAATTGGAAAAACTTATTTAGAATGATAGATTTTAGTCAATCCAACAAAAGTAATCAATTGTAATCAAATGGCCTTCCTATCATTCCAATATGTTTTGGACAATTTATTCTTGGCTCAAGAAACATTAGATTGGACTAGCCATTCAAATCAATCATTGGTGTTTTATAAGTTAAACTTTGCAAAGGCCTATGATAAGATAAGTTAGGATTTTTTGTTTATGGCAATGGACAAGTTGGGCATGGGAAAATTTTGTTTGGTGATAATGAAGTTATTGTTTCAAAATGTTGAAGTCATGTTTCAATAGTGACATTTCAAAAACCTTCAAAATTGAGAAAGTTTTAAGCAAGGGTGCCCCACTAGCCCCCTACCTCTTCATCCTTGTAGGAAAAATGTTTAACCATATGGTCAAGGAAGGAGAACAACTTGGAAACATCAAAGGGATTGCTTTGCCATGAGGATGAAAACACCAAATTATTTCATAATATGTTGACAATATTATAATCATGATGAAAGGTGAGGAGGTAAACCTCCATGAAATGGTTGATTTACTACACAATTCTTACATATTAATAGCTTGAAAATCAATTGGGATAAAGCTTTGGCTTCGTTGTGATATAAAAGGTGCCCAAAAAAACTTGAATTGATGAAGACTTTTACATGGAAGTGGGCCAAACAAACATAACTTTCCAAGCTCCTTGGAATCTCATTAGGTGTTGGTTTGGACATTAAAAAGGTGGATCAATTCCTAAATATTGGAAGAATTTGTAAAAAGTTTCAATATTGGGGCACATTACAACTTCTTTTAATTGGGCGAACAATCATTACAAACTTAGTGTTAACTTCAATGTTATGGTTTTTCATAAGCATCTAAGGAGGTTCTAAAAAAATTAGAAAATGCAAGTCCCTTAAATTTGTAATTTCTTATGGGTAAGAGGTAAACACCATACTATAATTGTTGAAAACCACATATTACCTTTTAATCCACATAGATAAGAAAGTAAAACCATGGAACAAAGACAAAAAAAAACTAAATATCCTTAAACTACCAACAATTGTAGGTGTTCTTAACTTGGAAAGATTATAGGAAAAGGTCTTGTTGATTATGGCTAAATTGTATGACAATAAACTTTACAACAAATTAGTAACACCCTAAGGAGGACAAACTTCTTTAGGCATGTGATAGGGTTTGGTGTCCTCACCATGTTATTTGCGTTATGGATGGTCACAAAGTATAGTGGTGTTACCAACCACCTATCTACCATGACTTTACTTGATAGGTGTATGTTTCTTTTATGTTGAAGTTGTGTGTCCCCTTAATCCCTCTCCTCTTTCACTACTACAAAATGTGGGTGTAGTTCATTAGTCTCCATTCACTAGGCCAATGAATTCACTCAAAATCCAGTGAAATCACTTGGTGTACGGGGACACCTTTTGTTGCAGTGTTCAAAATGGTTCCTTTCTAAACTAGATTTCTTTCATTTGTACCCCCCAATTACAAAAATAAAACAAAAAACCTTTAACAAAATCAAAGCATTAGTTTAAGTTTTAATGTGAATAAGGGCAAACCAATGACCCATGTTCTTAAAACTAAATAGGATAGGACACCATGTTTTTGCAAAGGTAGATAAATAAACTTGATTAACATGCACATATAAATAAAAGTTCTTTTAACCAATGGTTTGGTGAAAGGTTAACACCTAGAAATGAAAGTTAAAGCTCTTAATTAGATGCAAGCTCCAAAGTTTACAATTGAAAAATTAACAAAGGTTATTTGGACTTCAATTAGTTCATGTAATTGAAACAAAAAATGGAAATGAAAGGTTTGGATTTTTGGTGGGACACCTAATAATATATCCAATTTTTTTTCAAACCTCATTCAAAATGCGATAATATCCAACAACATTTACTCAACGAATATTTAAGGGCAAATGTGACCCTCAAAAAAGTTTATATGTCATAATTATAATTAGATGTTAATTGTTGACATGCAATCATAAGAGAAAATGTGGACATACATTTTTAAACATGGGCACCAACATGAAAATACATCATTGAACATAGAATTGCATGATGAAAAATATTTTAAATTATTCACAATTAGATCAAACTATAGGTTTTTTTTTTAATGATTTATCAACAAGGGTATATATAGATTGATTCATTAATTTTGATGTTCAACATGAGTAGAAAATGAATAAGCTTATTCAAAATGTGCAACACGTGTTTTTATTTGTAATAATTTGCATTTAGTATATCTCCCTCAATTGATGGTTTAAAAAAATTGTGAAATGGTGTGGAATTAACAAAAGAAACAATGTGTTGGTTTTGAAACCATCTTTTGACAAGTAAAGAAGATAGTTTAAATGATTTTTGCATTCCATCCTTCCCAACAATTTTTTTCAATATTTTGAAATAGAAAATGGGAAAATAATGCCAAAAAAAAAAGATTTTAATCAAAATTGCTTTGAAAGAAGATATCTATCCAAAACTTTCCCTCGAAGATTTCTCCAAGTTGCAAAAATTGCCTTGAACAAAGAAAAAATTATCCTTTTTATCCTTGGGTTATTGGTTTTTGAAAAATTCAAAATAATTAATTGATAAATTCTATCTTGTGAAATGTTGTTTTTCAATCACACTAATTTGGTTTGCATTGTTGAACACATTTTAACATAGTTTTACAAAAGTGATTTTTTTTATTGAATTTTCAATGAGAAAATTATTCAAAATTGAACTCCCACACTGTAGGTTCAAAATTTACAGAACCACCCTAGTGTACTCATTGAAAGTTTTCCAATGGGACCAAGAGCACACCATCAATTTCCTTATACTTTTATTTTGTTTTTTAATTTTATTTTAATGATGAAAATACTCAAAATTTAAAATTTCTTGGATTGCAGGTCTAAACAATACAAAATCACATTGATGCACCCTAATTTAACAAAGGGTTTTCTAGTAGTACCAAGAACACAATTAGTCCTTATGGTTTAAACTTTTTTAAAAAATTACTTTCATTAATAGTAGGGATTAAAAATGTTATAAATTCATCTTTAATCTTTGCCATCAACTTGTCATTTTTCCATTATGCAATTGTGACCATTATTTATTTTAACGTTGAAATCATATTGATATTATATATTGTATACTTTATTTATCAATATGGTATGAACACAAACAAATTGTTTTTAAGTAGTGGTATGAATATAAGAAATCAAGATGGGTCCATTTAAGGTTGGGGTTCCAACAAGGAATGTATAATGGACAAAGGATTGCATAGGTTATGAACTTTGGATTTTCATAATGTTTGTTATGTGACAACTATGGCACTTTTATTGTGTTCTTGCAATTAAAGTATTGAGATGTTCAAAATGAACACACAAACACTCAAGGCATAGTCTTCTTCTCATGTTCATATTCATCAAGATGCCATCTTTAACAATGAAAATTTCCTCCAAGCTGTTATCATTTTGTGTGCAATTCACATTTGCATCATTAGGTTAATTTTTGTAGATCATGACCAACATGTTTAAATCATTGAGACCAAATTTAGACTTATTCAAACTTATGGATATACTTCCCTAAAATCCTTTTTGTCTCAATTTGTGAACCAATTTGCAAGAATCGCAAAAAACTATTGTGCCAAAAATTTCACATTTAGAAATTGATTTTCATGAACATTTAAAAAACTAACCAACCAAGTATGATTTGACATCATTGGAATCAATAGTACAATGTCAATACATAGGCAATTATATTTTCAAAAAATCCAAGTATGCATATGTTTCTACGCTTAAAATAACAAGTGGATTCACATAGGTTCAAGACCAAGCTTGTGTTAATCATGCCAAGGAGGGATGGTTCAAATGTTTGTAAACAATCACCAAAAGTGGATGTTAAGCACATAATTAACATGTCCCTAACATCTTACCTAAAGTCATTCCCCTTTGCCCCTTGAAGAACATCCAAAAGGTGCCACAATTAAGTAATCACCCTTCTACCCCTTGTAGGTATTCACTTTAGGATAAATACTCATCTCACTACCCCAATTAACCTTTTTAATCCCCAGACCCCTCAATTAATACAATAATACCATTGTAACAAAACCTACAAGGAGAAGTTGTAACCGGTTCACGTGAGTCATTTCTTCCTTTAAATCATTTACCTAAGATAGCATAACCAACATAAAGTAAAGGTTCGACCTTCTGTTGAACAAAATTTCCCTTCCCTCCTTATAATTTATGTTCTACCCTTCCTTTTCTGATTTAGACATCAATTTTTTTCGTTGTTCACAACCACTTTCCTCTTACTCATATTATAACCAACCGTAACTTTAAACAAGTAAATCACAAAAAAAAACACATAACATTCATTTAATCAAATCAATCCTTCACAGATCAAAAGAAAAAGAAGATAGTTACAATGGAGTCATTAGTTTTTAGACTATTAATCTATTATTCCAACCAAGTTTCTACCCATGCCTTATCAAACTTGCTCCCTTTTCTATGAACAATCCTACCTTCCCTCTTTATCTAATCTTCTTTTTTTACTTACCACAACCCTAACAACCCATACCTACTCAAGCTCTTCGAAATAACTCCTTTTTTTCCCCACTTTCCCTTCTTTTAACACAAGAAGGTAAACCTTCTATTTCAATCCTAGGTTAGGCACTCCCTTTTTTTTTGTCCACCTTCCTTTTCTATTCCTACATTACCAAGCTTAACACCAATCCTTTGTACCTTTTCCTCCATTTGCCCTTGAATGGAACTATGCTAGAGCCCTCCCTTGACCAACCGCCACCACCAATTCATGATGCTTCCACCTCCATCCCAACCATGTTGCTTTGTTGGGTGTAACTTAAAAGTTCACCTTTTCATGATATAGCAATCCCTCACCTTACTTCAACCTTTCATGATATGTACAACTTTCTATTAACCAAGATATCGCATCCTTGTCATCACTCCCTCCCACCTCCTCACACAATACTCATCACTTTTGAGGTGGAGGGAGCAGTCAACAATCTTTCTTCTCCTCTTAGATTTAGAAAGAAGCTATTGTTGTTGTCTTGATTTAAACCTAATTCCTAGCACCTTTCTAGAAGCCACCTCCATCGTGTCTATACCTCCCTACTATTTGATAGACTTAGCCAATCCAGGTGAAGACAAGGTAACCCTACTTTAATTTAATCCACCTATACTACCACCCACCTTATCTTATCTAGGGCACCCACCCCTTCGCAATCCATCTGGGATAAAATCAAACATACTACTCTATCCCATGAACCTTGGGTTAACCCCAAAACTACCTTACATACTCTTAACCAAAATTGGGTTAAGTTAATTGGGGCCCAACATTGGCAACAATATTTTATCATTGTATTGTTTAATATTGACCTTTGTTCTATTTCATGTTCAATAGTCAATGATACATTGAAGGCCTTCAAAAAGTAGCTTAAATATAAAAACACAAATATTATGTGTGTGGGTTTAATTAAAGAAACAACAAATGTAAACACATGAAATAATACAAAAAAAGGTCTCCAACCCATTCTAACATATTTAGATTTTTGTGTTTTGTTCAAAGTCACCACATTATAATAAATGGTTTAATAGTTGCAACTTATGATTATAATAAGAGTTTAGCCAAATGACACTTAAATAAATTATGAATAAAGCATAATATTACAATAACCTTGTGTTTGATTTTAAATGCATGGTTTTGTGCAACATGATAAATATTTTAATAATTTTATTTAAGTAGTTGTCATGACCCCAAGTTGATAACTTTTGGAAATCTTGGGATGGATAACTAAGTGTTCCTCCTAATATGAAAGAAATCATGAGGCTTCTTTTTAAATAAAGTGATGAAAAGGGTCAAGGTGTAGGTGCAAACACCTTCCCACATGAAGTGGAAGTCGTCCAAGAATAAAAGATAAAGCATTATCAAAACTCCCAAGGTGAACCTCCACTTTGGGGTGCCTTGAAGCTTTGGATTGAGGTTTGGAGAACCAAATCTTATCTAAATCGGGTTCTCTTTAAACCATTAAAAAGATGTGGATGGCAACACATGTGCATGGCAACATATGTATTTCCATTATTTTGGTTATCATACATGAAATATGTTGTTTCAACAATTGTTGATGAGTTTGAGATAAAACTAAACTTTATGCAATGATATAATATTAATATTTATTATGTCAAAATATTATTAAAACTAGACAACAAGGTATTGATATATAAGTTTTGGATATGTATAGTATTAGGTACAAAACATTTATAGGTAAAATCACTAAACCTATATGGATAAAGTACCCAAAAACTTAATGATATAAAGAGTGTTTGATTGCCATCCACTTAAAACCCTTTACATAAACTAGATATACGTTCATCCATAGTTTTCTTGTATTTTTTATACTTCCAAAAGATGTGATCATGGCCACTTGTGACATTTTTTTTCATATTTGGTCATGTCATGGTTAAGGTTGTACATGATTCAACATGGGAAAAAACATTGCAGAAACATATTAAGAAATTTGGAATGATCTTCATTGAAAAAATGATAGATATAAATTTAATTATGTGGCGTGACGTTCGGTGTTGAAAGGGTGTAAATCCATAGCAAACTCTACTAAACAAAAAGACTAAAACTAGTCAAAGGTGGAAACTAATCAACCAAAAATAGATGCACGCACATATATATACAATGCACAAGAGGAGGCTAAGATGAAATTCTCATGTATCCCCCCTAGACCTAAGCCAGGAAAAGCGTGGCATGGTTTGAGTAGAAATCAAGGTGCTGCAAGAGAACATGATGAATAGTACTAAATGTCGGCAGGAACTTGAGTGAGCTCCAGCTTGAGGCATAATAGATGGTATCCAACATTACAATTATCGCAAAACAACATGTGATCAGCATCATCTATCCTTTGACATACCTGACATGGATAGTCAAGTGGAGGAATCCAAGTTGACATGATGATGGTAGGATCTAAGTTTAACAAGTGGTAGGGCACATAGTTTTTGGAGTGATTTTGAATTGTGTGTTTGTCAGCTCCTTGCAACTCCAACACACCTAAAGGCTTGATTGCCTTAATCCTTAAGTTAGTGTGACCGAAAGAAGTGTCTAGAGAATATTAGGTTGCCGCTAGAGATACAAAAAGTCATCAACATTAAATTGTTTCACCTTAGGTTTGGAATTGCCACCTCGTGTGCGTGCACACCGTAAGGTATCTCGATGTTGTGCAATGGACAAGTTCTCCATGGCCATGAACATAACCCTTTTGAATAGAGCAACCTTTTCTACGATGACCTTAGCCCAAGTGGCTGGGGAGTCCAAGTCCACAACTTGGTCCATTTGAGTAACAATGAAAGAGGGTGGAATCGGATGTCTCCCAAAAAGTAAAAAGTAAAAAGAGAAATGAGACGAAAAGGCGTGTTTGGACATCCTGTAACCCATGGCAATGTAAGGTAAGGCCAGGTCCCAATCCTCTTTGTTTTCAGTGAGGCAAATCTTCTGAAGTCCTTTCTTGCATGTCTAAACCATCCTCTCTGCAAGGCCATCAGCTTGGGGATGATCCCCTGAAGTCCGACGATGGTTAATGAAAGCGTGATCAAGTAGGTCTTAGAATTCTCCTCTAAATTCTGATCCTTGATCAGTAAGGCACTCAACACAAGCCCCAAACCTACTTAGGACTTGTTGTAAGAAAACTTAGCTGGTGTTGTATGATGACTTGTTCGATAGTGCAACAAGCTTAACCCACTTTGAAAAATGTTCAATCATAATCATGACGAAGACATTACCCCTGGAGGTATATGGTAATTCTCCAGCTAAATCACATGACTAGCGATAGAACATGCCCTAAATAGAAAGTGGAGAAAACGTCAGCTATTAAAAGGAGAAGGAAGTTTTCATTCTATCACATTGTTCACACCTAACAATGATGTCTCGGACTTGAGCATACATACCTCTTTAATGGTAATGAAGAGCAAGAAAACTATAAGTCCACTTAATTCCAAAGTGTCCAAGCTTCGAGTGTACCTTCTAAATAAGACTAGGCTGTTCATGTGGTGGAGGAACCACTCTATTGCCTTGTGGTAAGCATCGGATGAGGTGATTGTCCATTTGTGAATAACGTTTGGACCATTGTTGTATGTGATCCCGTTGACTTGATGTAACTTGGGGAGGGAATTCCCCATGCTGAAGAAACCTCAAAGTGTCCAAGTCCTCCCATATATCCACAATGGGATGCTCAACCAGGTTACATTGTAGTAGTGCAAGATAACTAGATGCATAAGATACGTGTATTGCTGGAATCTGATCAAAGTCTTGCATGGCTTCTTAGAAATCTTTAGAGGTAGTGAGGGATCTTCACAACATGGTATCCACGTTCTTATGTGTAATACCAAGTCAATGAATAACCTTGGATTCATACTCTTGAAGTATAAGCGCCCAATGAGTTTACTTACTAGTAAGCTTGTCGTTAGTTATCAACCATTTGATAGGCTGGTGGTCAGTATACAAAGTGAACTTGGTGCCATAAAAATAGGGCCTGAAATGTATGACGATCCATACAACAGCAATACATTCCCCCTTGTATGAAAAGTAGTTGCTTTCAGCCTTGTTGTTGCTTCGGGATGCATAGGCGATAACATATTCCTTGCCTTCCTCATCAAGTTTGCCAAGAATAACACCAATACCAAGAGCACTCTAGTTATTGTGTAGAATGAAAACCTTGTTAATCATGTCTTCTTAGAATGGGAAACTCTGAAAGCTTTTCTTTAAGTGTGTTGAAAGTTTCTTGAACCTTTTCACTCCAAGTCCAAGCAACATCCTTCTTTAACAATGCATAGAAAGGATGAGCAATAATATTGAAGTCTTGGACATAAATCTTGTAGTAATTACATAGTCCGATGAAGCTCCTCAAAGTGTGAACATCAGCAGGATTGGGCATCTCCAAAATGACTACTACTTTGGCCTAATGAGCCATAATACCATTTGGCAAAATTCTGTGTTTAAGGTAGATTACTAAGGTGACAACAAACTCACATTTTTAAAGATGAATCTTCATATTGACTTCGTGGAGCCTCTTGAATAACTCCTCAAGATGAGCCAAGTGTTGTAAGAATTCTTTGTTATGCACTAGGACATCATCTATGTAGCACTTTAGGAAATCTACCCCTTCGAGAACCTGGTCCATGACTCGTGGAAAGAAGACATGTGCATTCTTCAATCCAAGAGGCATCATAAGCCATTCTCACAACTTGTTGCTTCCATGGAATGTTGTTTTCTTGTGATCCTTTGCAACAAACATAATTTGGTTGAAGCCAAGGGCCTTAGATCCACAATTGTGAAGATGTTTGAGTCTCCAATGCTATTAAACAGTTTTTCAGGGATGGGCATGAGGTACCTATCTTGAGGTGTAACCAGGCTCAAAGGCCTAAAATCCCCGCACTTCCTTTTCTAAGTCCATAATCCAACTGAATCCTTCTTTGTTAGCATTACTATAGCGGTTGAAAAATCAGAACTTGATGGCTGAATGAAACTAGCTTCATGGAGCTCTTTGCATCTTTCATCTACTAATTCCCATTTGTGCTTACTCAACTTATGCCTCTTCCAATAGATGGGTGTTTCATCTATAAGGTCTATAGAGAAGTACACGGTCTTACACCTACCTAAGTCTTTCATTGAGAATGCAAACACATTCTCATACTTAATTAACAAGTCTATAACCTAGTTTTTCTCTTTCTCGGTGAGTTGGTTCCCCATAACAAAAAGGTAGTTGGAAACACATGGAATGGAATTGGAAAGTGTGTTTGAAGAACTTGGTGTATTGGGTTCTCCACTATCTAATTGCGCAAATTCATAGAAGGTTATTTCTCCAAAAGGTGTATCAGAAATAGCTTGAATCAAATTACATGGTACTTCCTCCCACCAACACTAAAAATGAAGTGTAGAATGTTGAAGATAGGCAAGTATATGTATTTGGTCGGGGTGCCATGTAGTCCCATCACCAAAACTACAAGCTGATTGAATCAATGTTGGTGTTGTGTACATTTGAAAAAGTACACAAGTTACCAATAACCATGTAAGGTAGTTAAGGTCCATGCCTTTTGCCCTGTAGAGCGTTACACTCCAATCTAGTCACCTTGGTGTGACTAGTAGTGCTAATTTGGAACCCCATAGCACTTTCTCTTTCTTTTGGGCTTAGTTCATCCTAAGTGGCTGAATCATGACGATACACTAGGCTTGGTCCATCTCCCTAAAAGGTGTATGCTCCTGGGAAGGAGACAAAGGTGGGCTAAACACCTCTTGGTTTTCCTATTGTGTTCGCAGGAAACCAAGGAGGTTTCTCTTGCCTTGTAATTGGTTGACAAGAGCTCTGATCATCCAATATGTGAGAAACCTACAGGTTGGGGTCTGTGATGGTGTATCTCAGGGCTAATTACGGAACTGAAAGTGGTGCAAGGTTGGTCCACCATTTATGCAGCCAATGCGCATAGGAATTGCATTTTGCCGCATCAAATAGGAACAACTCTCCAAGGTAATGCTTGACCAACGTGTAGTGATCTTAGACTTTCTCCTTTTGGTCAAGCTGAAAAGGGGTGTTCTCGATTAGATAACCAAACGTAGGAAAAATGGATTAAGCCTAGGTGATCAATCGTACCATGTTCGTGAAGAGACCAAATCTTGTGTCATTCAAGCCTTCTCCAAATTTAGCCGCTGAAAATCCTTGACATTCCCAACCTAAAATGATGAGGTTCACGGGGCCAAGTAATTCCATATGTTTTTTTTGAATTAGTTATATGTCAAGGGCAAGAAAGTGAAACTGGCCTTCCATGTAGTGGTTGCAAACTGTTGTGGAAATTTGGCTATGAACTCCATCATTCTCGATGCTGCCACTTACTTTGCAATAGGATCAATGTCAACGTAGAAATACTTTTGAACCACCATCCCTGACTATAGTAGGGCTTCGAGACTTGTACCAATACCACCAAAGAGATCTAGTAATGTAATCCCTTCCTTAGGTAGTGTCCAAGTGATTAGTTAATGAAGTACTAGCTTAATTGGTTTGCCATGGTTTTCCATGTTCTTAAAAGTAGACAACGTTTTGACCAAGGGCTTGTGGGCTACTTTGAACCTCTGTAAAACTTCTGATCCTTGTTGAATGTTTGTAGGAACCACCCTTAAGCTTTTAGTAGCTTGGGCATAAGTTGTCTCCTCTTCATCTCCTTCTATCCACTCATGGTTAGCTTGTTGGATGTAGGAAATGGTGTGTGCTTCTTTGAGCATACAATGGTGAGCCATAGGACTATGGTTCCTATGTAAATCAAGGGGTATGTATCCTAGGTGGTGGTCATTAGTTTCCCAATCCACTTGGTAGTATGCATGCTTGAATTAGTTGTCAATCGTGAAACCTGGTGGAAATAAGGCCTCTTGCCCAATGAACACATTGTAATTGGTGGCATTGGTGATTAAACATCTGACATGTAAGCAAAGCTCCTGATTTATACCTTCATTGAAATTAAGTGCAATCAAATCTGATCTAACCCCAAGTACCTCCTCTACGCTCCCATTAGTAATGCGAATTTGCCACATAGATTTCCGTAGTTTGGAGTCAAACATGCCCATCTTTTTGGTGAATTAAACTCCAAGAATCACAGGTTGGGCACATGTATCAAGAAGTACCATTTTGGGTGTATGTCCTCCCACCTAGATTGTTGACTTAGTATTGTCGACAATGGCAACTTCGGTGGCGATGGAAGTTCTCTCACTAGGCACCACCTTCGGAAATGAGTGAGAGATTTTGTGGAAAAAATGGCTATCCACAATGCCTTTGCTAAGTAATAAATTCACAAGTGAAGTGTTCTTAACACCCTTTTGATATGTGAATGTAGAATCAGAGGTACGAGAGCCCACTAGTATAACCATGCCAGAACTAGTGACCAGATTACTAACGCCATTTGCAACACGTGAGCCAATTGAATGTCTTTCCAAGGTGTTGGATGGGACCCTTATAGCATGTGGATCAGGGATTGGTAGAGGACCTAATGTAGTGATCAGGGTATCTTTTAGTACTATAATTATGTCCCTAGTGCTTAGTTTCATACTTGAAAACTAAACAACGGTGTACTCACAAGCTTTTGTGCCACTTCACGCATTTGAAATTGGCACTCCATAAGCTGATTAGTGGAAAATTGTGTGTTTTCCTAATGTAAATGTATTCCTGGGACATGAAAATTTGATGCCCTAGCAACTTATGGTGTAGTAGTCTCCTCCCTTGCTAACAAGGTGTGTTTTTTTTCCGTGTTGAGAGGGCAAAAAGATTATGGCATGACTACTCAAACTCCTCTAGCCTTGGTAATAGGATTTGAACTAGATGCGAGTCCATCAATTTGAATTACTTGCCTAGTGGCAGAAACTTTGGGTGCCACACTAGCCTCTTGTGCCGCGAAGAAGGAAAGGTAAAAAGAAGTGGCAAATTTTGGTGTGAAACTAGAATTGTGTGCATTGGAAAGAACATATTCCCCAACCATGGCATTATGTAAGAGGCCATAGAACGACCTAAGAGGTCCCTTTTGTGATCCTGAACCCTGTACAGGTTGGGCATGACTAGCTGGTTGGGAAAATTTGCCTTCGAGATTAATAAGTTGGGCCTTCAATGATTTGAGTTCATTTTGCAAAATTTAAACTTGAGCGGCATGGGCTTGAAGCACCTCCCTCTTGTCAGCATTGTGCTCCTTCTTCTTAACATTCTTACTGAAATTACCCTTGGTGGGGAAAACATGAGTGGAAGGTTAAAGTGCCTTGGCTTTGGGTTGAGGGGCAATGGAAGATGTTGGTAGATTTTGTCGTGGTAATCAAAATTGCTTTCATTCCGGGAACTTGGCAAAACAAATTCTTCCTAATGTCCATCTTTCCCACAATAATCACAAAAGAGATCCTCGGAAGGAATGTTGCATTCATTAGCTTTGTGAGCATGATTGTCATAGTAGTTGCAATCAAGTAGGATGCGTGCAATCGAATGCACCGCTTTAGCCTTTGAAGAAGAATGTGATGATCTAGTTAGCGTAGCTAGTGGAAGCTAAGGCCTTGAACATGATGGAGGCTTCATAGTATTGGCTTCATAGTGTGCATGAGCCAGTCTAGCTTCTTAGAAATGTTATACACATCCAGCAAAGTGTATGAGTTTCCAAATTTTGCAAAAACCCATTGCAAAACCTGTGCATGGAGTGTTGGAATACCTTCCAATGAACGAATATACTAATGGGCAACTTTCAGGTCTGTGATGCTCTGAGTATCCTCTTTAAACTTGAGAAGCCTCTTATAGAGCATTTTGAGGTTTTCATCCTTCTGCCGAAAGAAGGTGGCGAGCTGTAGAATTTTTTCAGAATTCTTCATCCGAAATTCCAACTCAAGAACTCAAAAGAATTCCCCACTAGATTAGCAAAAGTTGGTGCATTGATGGTGGGAGGAATGTTTGTGGTAACAACAATGAGTTGTTGAGGAGAAAAATTTACTAAAGTAGGTACCGGATCTGGATTATTGGGCATAGTCTCATGATGTGCAATGGTAGATTATAGTGCAGCTTGAAAGGCGATGGCGATGGATGTGGCATATGTTGGATTGGGGATCTGAGTGACACCCAAAATCCTTGGAGAACGTTGCTCATAGACATCTAATGCCTCATAATGCACATAATAGGTTAGTTATTTAAATGCAAACGCTTCAGTGTAATTAACACCATATTTGAACTCCAATTCACAAACCACAATTGAGAAAGTTGCTTTGAATTCCCTCAAATAAATGGTACCTGGCCTTCTAATGAACTTTTCAATTCTCCCAAAGGAACTGCTAACCTCCATGGTGTATATGGGTGTAAGGGTCATGACTTGCAATGAAATCTACGATGATGGTTTGAAAGTTGGTGCGGCAACATGCATACCCTATTGATTAACCCCTCCAAATGGACTTTGATGTACCATCGATGTAATGTAACCTAAACCTAAATTACTTGTAAAAGTTGTATTGGATGACAGTGGCCCTGTAGACGCTTAATGGTACCGTCGTGAAGATTATGAGCTCAAAGAAATCGGCTCAAATGATTGTGTTACTTTGTAGTTGATAGCTTGGCTTTGGTTGAGCGGTAATGTTTTCATCATCCAAGGACATGGTAGTGTCCCATGCCTTGAAAATTTTGTAACAATATAAAACATTAGTTACAAAGTTTTAACACAACGTATGGTTTGAATAATATGGTGCATCAACGGGGATGAATAGCGATGGACAAACGTTGATGGATGGACATTTGTGGATAGATCGGTGGACAAAAGGGGTCAAACAGATGGACGACAACGGACGTCAGACGGAATGAGGACAAATGTTGAACAGAACGGGGATGAACGTTGGATGCAACGGCAATAGACGTCAAACAGAATAGGCACGAACGTCAGGCAAAACAAGTATGAACATCAGACAGAACGGGGACATATGTTAGATGGAACAACGAAACGAAATGGATTGTGACCATGATGAACTACGCCGAAGGTGACGTTGCAGAACAATTCGTGTCCATGAGCTCAGTGACGATGGCGTGCATAAAAGAAGAGAGAAATTTTTTTTTTTTTTAATTTTGTGTTTTTTTTTTAAAAAAATGTTTTCTTCTTCTTCTTCCAGAACTGCTACACGAGCTACTCACTACATGACTACAAGTTCAAAAACACACAAAAGTGCACAACCCAGATGCTAACTTCAAAACCCATTTTGATGATCAAAACCCATGTACAAGGAAAGTAAGTGTATGTGGGGTTACATCACCTGGTGCAAATCTTATACTGCAATCAAACCTTGTGTGTGCGTGTGTGCGTGTTCCCAAGACCTAAAGCTGGTAGTAAAACAAGCTTTGGAGTTGCTTGGTCCTTCCTCCCTCCAAAGCTCCAGAACTTAGAACTTCACAGCTTGTAATTTACTTTTGATGTCCCTTCTCTTTCGCTTGCATTGTTGCTAGTTATGGTTGTTGTTGTTCTTATTGTAGCTGTAGTACAAGAGTAGAAAAAGAAAAAGAAGTAATAACAACTCAAGAACACAAGAAACCAACAAGCAAAATAAACCCAAGAAACTCAAAGCTAGGAAAAATCTATTGCTTTCAACATTAAGTGACAAATAATAGTTTTTCAAAAATTAAATTGAAAAGAAGGAAAGAAAACGTAGTGTATGTAAACAGTGGCCATACAATAGCTGCCATGAGCATCTAGAAATCCAATTTGACTATGGAAGAAACTCTCCCTGACAAAGGAATTCAAAAAAAAATTAACAAGAGAAGGGGGAGCTTGGCCTTTTATACAACTGTCAACAAGCTGAAACCCTAAACAAGCCATAACCCTAAAACAACTAATAGTGTACAGTAACCTAAAAACATACATTAACCTTAAAAGGCATCATGCTTGTAACCGGCCGTCATGTATGAGGCCATGCATACAGGCATGACATATGTCATTATAAAGAAAAAGACCATAGATCATAAGGGCACAAACAAGAGATCAAGAGGTTGAATTTAATATTAACACATGATCATAACATTGATAAATGATTGATATGTTTTAAGAGAATTTTGTGCAATTCAAATTAAAGTCTGATCATGTTATGTTATGTTTTAAATTGAGAATCCATATAATATACTTTTCACATATGACTTCAACTTGATTTGGGCACATTCAAATAATTAATTTTGTTGTTGTTATGCATGAAATAAAATTTCAAATATATAAAAATGACATTGTTAATAAAATTAAAGTTTGGAAAAAAATCTAAATCAACAATGAACCACAAATTAATTACCTTATTAATTGAATAGGATAAATTTATTAAAAAATGATAGACACTTAACCTTAAACATTTAAACTCCATATGTTTGCAAGATAATTTTTTGCATTGAAGCATGAGGCTTAGTTTTTGGGGCTACATTGAATAACTTGTTAACCCATATTAAATGTTGGGTCATTTGACAAGTCATGGTTTGCTTGAGTGGCACAACAATGATGGGTTATTGTAATTTTTTGAATATTAATGTCAAGACATCTTTAAACATTTTTATCAACTTTTTTCACCTATGTGTCAAGATCTTTAAACATTCAAACTATTTTGGGTGAAATGTTCAAATTTTTTATATTACATGGGGTTTGATGAAAAATATTTAAATTTTTATAGGTATTTCAAAAGCATGGGACTCATATACATAAACAATACGACAATTTTAAGATGATTAATTTCAAATATATAAATAGATAAAACATATAATACATCATAAGGTGCTTGCCCCTTATTCATATGAATATCAAAATACCTACTTAAATAGACAAAAAATGACATTTTTGCATGCTCCTAACATTGTACGAGTTCATCGTAAATAAGTCAATAAGGTATTCAAAAGATGCAAATCATGTATACATATCAAACTACAATAGTTATTTATCGTACAAATGGTTTTAATGTAATATTTCATCACAAATTTCTTAGCCATATTTCTCTTGTGTTAGGAAAATTTCTCTTTGTTCATATTCATTATCATAATTCTTGTTCCATATCCTTGGATCACTCTTGTTAAATATTTCAAATTCTTCCCAATTATAAAATTTAAAGTCTAATGTCACCCATTTCCAAGGAAATTTACAATTGTAAGCAAAGGAAGGATTTGGAGTTTGAACAAATGTGAAGAAAATTCTAATTTCAAAGGTTACATGCAGCCTTTTTGGTGTCACATGTGTCAATCAAAGTCCTTATGCAAATGAACCATAAATGATCTTGATAACAACTTTTAAAACCACAATATCACCACATGATTAGATTATTGCAAAACATCTAACAATCTAACAACAACCACCATGCATAATGTTCAATCTTATTGTTATGCCCACTCATATTGGTTGTGCAAAACCAAGGGTAATTGGTAATGAATATTGGAGGTAGTCTACCACATCTTGTTAACATATGATTTGGTAGATAGTGGAGTGAAAGCATGGTAAAGTATATAGAAAAAGTTGACGAAAAAATATCAAGTTTAAAAAGAGGTAGTTTTTCACAAAAACACAAGAAAGTGGATTCAACTTTTATTTAAATTTCATTTTGAAACTATTGAGCCTTCAATTAGGTTTATTGTAAATGAATTGTAAAATTTCAAAAAAATTGAAAAAATAAAAGTAGGGAATAAATACGTTTGAAATTGATTGGACAAAATGGTGTTCAAACCTAATTTTTCATTAGAAAATTTAATGAAATACATGTATGAAGTTATAACATAAAGATCATTGTATATTCAAGGGCATCAACCAAAAAAATCTACTTTCTCTTTAGTAAAATATACTTTCAAGACACATACTTGAATCAAATCTTACATTATAGAAAGTAAGTTTTTAAAGCTACTTGCATTTAGAAAAGTCTACTTGAAACTTCCTTTTACAATGCGAAATTAAAAAGTTAATGTGTAATAATGAAAAAATATTTTGTTATTTATCATTCAACTAAAAAGATTGAATGTATAACAATTTTGTGATGGATTTTGGTTCTACTTTGTGTTCATTTGATAAGTAAATTAGCAAGTATTTTTAGTTGTACATTTTACTGTGCTTTCACCTAGTATTGGTTATTGAACTTTCATATGCACTTGATCCAAGTAATGAATCACATAGTAGATTGATTTTACCTTCAATGTCATTACCTTCGCCTGTCATATACCAACCAACAAACTATGTACTTGCTAAACATTGGTGTGAACCTTGCATCCTCTTATTGATCCACCATTGGGTTAGCCAAATGATGGGCAAATCATTTTCTTGTTCACACATTAATGTGAAGTGTAACAAGTTTGAAAGGACGAGGTAGATTGGCATAAAATTGCTAAATGTCACTCATCATCATTAGACATCCAATTAAGAATCGACAACATGGTTGTTATGTTACACTCACCAATGCCTATCACATAAGTATTGAAGGGCAATTTGAAAGGAAGTAAAAAAAAAGTCTTGAAAAAATAAACAACCATGAAAATTTGGTTGCCACAGTGAAAGGGGAATCTTAAAGTCTTCACGTTTATAAAGATCACATATATGAACCAAATATCCACATGATTTCACTTGGGACTCGAAGTCAATCATGATGACCTAAATCCTTGTTAAGAACTTAAGTTGTAGACTAGCATGGCAAGCAGACATCACCTCTTGTCCCCTTTCTTTTCTTTGTAGCTTTTCTTCACACAATTTTCTAAGAGCTTGTTTTTTGGATCGTGCATGTTTAGTGAATGTGTTAAACAATGTCACTAGTGGCCAAGTTTGAAAAAAAATATTTTATCAATTGAGTTCTTCAACTAAAACATAAGAATGTTGTGGCTAGAACAACAAGTGAGATATTGATTTGCCAAACCTCAATAGAGAGGCTAATGCAAAAAATACTTTTAATTTCATCAAATATGGAAGTATATTGTCTATTGAGTTTTCCAACTTGAAGCATAAAAACTGTTGTGGCTAGAGCAATAAGTGGGATCTCAATTGCCAAAACCTCAATAAAGTCTTAAGGCAAACAAATGCTTTTTCTTCCATGAAGCACGGGTGATTTAGGAGATATGATTATTGTAATAAGAACATCAAAAGTCACATTGTGTCTCATTTGATGTTGGATATTGAGGATGCTTTTAGTAGGGTCTTCTTAGGTGGAGAAAATGTAACAATATGGAATGGAGGCCGGTTCTTTACAATTTGAATTTTAGTGTGCCATGAGAAACCACCCAAACTCTCTCACTCAATCAAAAATTAAAAGTTTGAAGTTTCCATTCTTTCTTTCAGGCACTAGAAAAGTTTCACACACACACACACACACACATATATATGTCAAGCATCAAGAAAAAAGATGTCAAAACCCGTCAAATGAATGGTGAGGATTTATTCTAATACCCTATCAAACCAAAAGGCAGAACCAAAACCAAAAAAAGGGGGAGAAAAAAACCCAAATCACAGAAACATAGGCAGAGAAAACTTCAATATGCTATAAGGGAAAATAAGAAAGGGAAAGGGACCCAAGTCACAGAAAAATTGGGCGTGGGGGGAGAAGTATTATTAACAAGGGGTGTGTCACACTGTGGCCTTGCCATTTACATTAAAAAGTATCTTAAGGCAAAAGAAGAATTATGGAAACTCAAATATTTCACCACGCAAAAATATAATCTTCAAAAAAATCCTCTGAAGAAACCAAAATCCTAAGATATCATAACTCTATAACTCATCTCAAGTTTCAGAACAAGCCAAAATATCATCTTTCAAAAATCCTCATATGAAAATAAACCTACTATCTAGGGGCCAAAATCCCTTAAGCTACTATACTCTATAATGAATCTAAACACAGTACCCTTGCCTTGGTAGGGAAGGCCAATAAATTATAAGACCAACAGAGCTTCTTTCTGTAGGAGCAGGTGAGAATAGTTTCTGATCAGAGAGCATCATCACATGATATCTCATGAATGGTGGTGGGTTCTGAGCATCATCAGAAATATTGTTCGACTCCAAAAGATAACCAGCACCCACACACATGGATGCAAACTTTTACAGTGCTTTCAATCTGTCTTGTGCTAGATACTGGATTGCCAAACACTCCTAGTCACGATTCATCCCCTCCGCCCCAGCACCCAATCTGCAAAGTTGCCAGTGAAACTCAAACCGCACCACAACTATAGTAACATCCTGGCCTTGATGCTTTTATTTGAGCATTGTGTCATCCTGCATAGAAGCTTGTGACATGAGCCAACTTTTTACACAATCATTGGTAAAGCAAAAGTGAGTGATTGCCAAGCAAAGTGCCAAGCAAAAGTGGTGAGCTCTCCTTGCAATTCACAGGTCTGAACTTCTTCTTCTTTTCCTTCTTCTTTATGTAATGAAATAGCTAGTATGACAAAATGGGTCCCACCAAATTTGTGGCATTTTGCAGAGGAAAGGATATTACTGGGGAGCACATGGGAGTGATTCTCTCACGGTGTCAGATAGATTAGCAATAGTGCAGCTGGAAGCTGGGTCCAAAATGTGACCTTTGTTGAGCCCCATGCTCTGTTATCCTTTTGCACCTTTTGTGCTCAAAATAGGCAGTACCTAGCTAAGGTGAATTTTGACACTTTGTTTTTTTCACTTACACTTGATGCAGTACTGAACTCTCATCCTCCACCAAGATCACCAACCTTCTTATGTGAAGAGACTAATGAATGAAAGAATGAATGAATGATGTTGGGCAAATGGAAAAAGCTCAATAGATCCCTGTATCGAATGACAACCATTTTGTTTCAAAAGTGGTTTTTTTGTGCATCAGATTGGGGGTCATTACTTTCAGGTATCCCAAGACTTTAAAGTTTAATCTCTTTCTTTGAGCAGAACCAAAATGGGTCTAGAGTATTGATCCTGGTAAAGAGGCTTGAGGAATAACTAATGAATGTGGCTGGGGTTTCATCATAGTAAAAAGAGCCCTGAGCAGCAAAACACTGATGAGACTTTCTCCTGTCTCACTGCAACTAATGTGAGCTTGAGTTTTGGAACTTTGAGGACAACATACATCCCATTTGTGACCTCAAGAAATTATACATTTTTTGCTGTTAGCATATGAAAATGTGCACATCTTCTTCATCAAGAAATAATATAATTTTTGGTGTGTACATACAAGAAAACAAATGCACATCTCCTTCACTATGCTTTGCATTTGTACTTACTCTCAAGACTCCAGTTCATGCTGCAAGAGTATCATTCAAGGGAATCGAAGTTGAGTCATCTGGATACACATCCCAAATGTGGTTCCAAACAGTTAGGACTTCCACATACATCAACCATTAAATACACTCTTCCTCAAGTCAGGACTTTCTTGCAGGCAGGACGGGCTTCTTGAGGACTCTTGAAATATTTTTTTGCTCTGTGCTGCTGCTTTCTTTTTCTCCCTCAACATCAAAGTTGGGATATATGTGAGTTTTGAGTAGAAGAAGAAGAGGTTTCAAGAGCCACAAGTCAAGCACAGAAAGTTGCTGCAAAAAGCATTGAGGCACAACAAATGAAGACACCTTGAAGAGTTTGTCTTACTAGAGGTCGCACTAGAAAAAACCAAAATGTACAACCATTTTTGCAAAGTGAACCAAAAAAAAAGGAAATGAAAAACAAAGAGAGCACAAAAACATACACAAAAGAAAGAAAGCAGCACAATGTGCAGCAAAACAACCAACAACAACCACAACAACAACATCAGGCACAAAAGAAAGACCGACTAGAAATTTAGCAATACAAACTTTCAGAGCTTTTCAAAATTCCAGAACTTGGTGTCGGAGAAGGAAAGTGCATGTAAACCTTTGAAACCTTTACAAGATGGATATGGTGCTGGCTCTTGCTGCTGCTGAGGATTTTTACTCTACAAAAAAACTATGCACTTTGCATCATGTTTCTCTCATCCTAAGTACAAGGAGATTTGCAGCTACAAGAAGCACTTGTCTAAAATGTGAAGTTTTCTCCTCCTGAGCAGCTGCTACTTCTTCTTCCTCTTCCTCCTCCTACAGTTGAGTTCTGTTTTTTCTTCTTCTTCATCTTCTTCTTCACTGTAGAGGTCATGTGTTTGCTAAGAAAAAAAAGAAACAGGATTTCTTCTTTCTCTTCTTCTTGCAGAGCTGCTACAAGGGCAACTCCCTACATGACTGCAAGCTCAAAAACACACAGGAGTGCACAGCCCAGATGCTAACCTCAAAACCCATGTACAAGGAAAGCAAGTGTATGTGGGGTTGCATCACCTGGTGCAGATCTTGTACTGCAATCAAACCTTGTGTGTATGTCCGTGCTCCCAAGACCTAAAGCTGGCAGTAAAACAAGCTTTGGAGCTGCTCGCTCCTTCCTCCCTCCGGAGCTCAGCAGCTCAGAACTTCACAGCTTGTAGCTTGTACTGGGAGAAGAAAGCCTCTAATTCTGGGGAGGTGAAGAACCGTATGGGTTGCACGCGTTTTCTGGCTATGGCTCGAGGTTTCCTGGGCGCAGGAGGACATGCCTTCAATTCCGGTATTCTATGCTTCTTTGTCGCAGTTCTCCCGCCTGTTGTCTCATCACTGAAGCGGCTGCTGCCGGACTGCTGATGATCTCCTCCCACCACAAACCCAGCAGGCTCGCTCTCGTCGCCGGCGTCCGCGGCAGAGTTGCCGCTTACCTGCTCTCTAGTGGTGCAAAGCTCAGATGTAGGGTTGCTGCTTCCCGAAGACATGCGCATTGGAGTGCACATGCAGAGCAATGGTAAACACTGCACCCAGTTCTCCATACTCGACAACGTCCTCCGTCTCGACCGCGCAACCACCAGGACCACCTCCGTAGTAAGATTAGTAGTAGTAGTAGTAGAACTACTACTACTTCCGCCGCCGCTACTCCCTGCATTCATCTCGTGTCTTTGCGACGTTGTTTGCAGAGAAGGGCCGCAACAACCAGCTATGGTGCCAGGAGCCATAGCTGCAGCAGCTCTACACTGGAGCTGCCCAGCCTAATCCTCTCTTCTTCAACCCTGTACTCTAGTATCTGTGCTGTTCCCAGGAACCTTACAAACTCCACCTATTTGCTGTGCTCCTTCGGAGACTCAAATGGAGCAACGAGTCTACCAATGGCGCATGCAGCTGCAGCTTCTTCCGAGCCGCCTATTTGTTTCTTCTCAATTCATGTCCTCGCGAGTCGCCGAAGAAATCTCCATGTCTGCAAGCTGTAGCTGAAAACCTCATGAGTTTCAGCACGAGCTCTCTGCACAGCACTACTCTTGAAGCAGAAGCAGCGGCAGCTCCGACTAGTTCTTCCTTCCACAACCACCGGCCACCACAACAACAGCATACATAAGCCCCAGCTTTGCTACTACAACAATGAGACTACAATCTTCTTCTTCTGGTGATGATGATACCGAGTCCTGTTCTCGTCTCCAGTTCTCGACTCCCTAGAGTCTTCCTGCACTAGTCGCTTTCCTCATAGACGACACTAGTGCTGGAACAACATGCGCATGAACAAAAACCGAAGCCCGGGTGCACAAGAGCAAGTCGCCGTTGTCATAACAAAACTAACAAACTGCTCTTCTTTCATACACTGCAGCGCGGGACACAACAACGACAGCAGCAACTTGCAGATATCGTGGCAACTAGAAGAAGTGCGAGCTTGAAACAGAACATGATGCGGACGCTCTAGCCTAGCACGCCACGCACGAAGTCCGTCTGCAAAACAGCGAGAAACGCGGCGGAGAAACTGCACAAATGCGCGCTTTCCACTCGACCACCCGTCTTCCTCGTCGTCGTCATCGTCGTCCCCTTTGCTTCCTTCCTTCCCGGCCCTTTCCCGTCGGATTCCTTTCTTTTAACCGCCTTTTTTCCATTGCCCAGAACATCACGTTCTTTTTGCCCCCAATTTTGTGTGTCCGAGATTTGGGCGAAAATTTCCAAATTTTTTGGCAAAATTAGTCGATATTACAATAGAAAAACACACATTTCTCCTGATTCCATTCTTTTTAACCGACATTTTCATTGCCCAGAACATCACCTTTTTTTTTCTCCCAATTTTGAATGTCCGAAATTTGGGCGACATTTTCCAAAATTTTGGCAAAATTAGTCGATATTGCAATAGAAAACCCACATTTCTCCTGATTTCTTTCTTTGGACCGCCCATTTTTTTTTGCATTTCCGTTTTTTCTCCCAATTTTTTTTGTCCAAAATATTGGCAAAATTAGTCGATTTTACACTAGGGATTACACACACATTTCTCCTGATCCCTTTCTTTTAATCCCCCTTTTGCTATGGCCCTTTCTCCTCAGGATTAACTGTTAGGATAATTTAAATTTAAAATTTGGGCGCAATTTTCCAAAATTCTGGAAAAATTAGTCTATTTTACACAAGAAAAAACACATTTCTCCTGATTCCTTTATTTTTAACAGCCTTCTTTTGGGCCCTTTTTCTTATCAGGGTTTTTTTTCCCCCAAGAAAAGATATCGAAAAATTGGTAAAGTTTTCCAAAAAATTGGCTGATTTAGTCTAATTTATATCAGAAATAACTCATTTCTCCCCATTCATTTCTTTTAACCGCCTTTTTTTTGGCCCTTTCTCATCTCTGCTGTTGTGCTTCAAAAGGGGGGAGGGAAAAAAAAAAAACATTAGGGCAAAGGGCAGACTAGGGCAAAAAAATTGCTTCAGTACTCTTCTACTGACTGCATTAACAACTATGGGGCCAGTATGGGCATATGTAATGTTAGGGTTTCTCATCAGTTTTTAAAAATACTATAAATTACATTAAAAAAATAAAACTATTTTGATTGAAAATTTTGCAAAAAATTTCCAATTCTTTTGATAGTTTATAAAAATCTACATAGAAAAACACATTTCCCAGGATTTCTTTCTTTTAACCGCCTTTTTTTGGCCTTTTCTCATCAGGGTTTTTCTTTTTCTTTTTTGAATATTAAAAACTGGCGAGTTTTTGCAAGAAATTGGCAAAATTAGTCTAGTTTACAGTAGAAAAAAAACTCATTTCTCCTCGTTCCTTTCTTTTAAACGACTTTTTTTTGGGTCCTTTCTCATTAGGGTGCCCCCCCCCCCAAATTTCGTGATATCAAAAAATTGGCAAATTTAGTATAATTTACCCTAGAAAAAACACAGCTCTCCCCATTCCTTTCTTTTAACCACATCTTTTTGTATTGCCCTCATTTACCCCCTCCTCC